>OGLN01000047.1_pt1 | contig 86762 bp, 105 predicted proteins | sample 1572641 | NCBI WGS metagenome assembly OGLN01 (sample SAMEA2581903, study PRJEB24529) | metagenome | biome: Human gut stool | place: China | collected 2011
CGACTAGCAAGTTTTAATATCATCGACATATTATTATGATATCAAAATGATATCACTTATCAAAACATAAAATAAGACCGTAGTTAATTCTACGGTCTTTAATTATACTTATGAGTTACTATATTACGAGTTAGTAATACCTTATAAAGTCTCTGCCCATCACTTCATTAACCATGTCGAACATCTTACCCATGCCTAAACCATCCTTATTTGGAACCCAGATTTGCTTAGGATTCCAATAATCTGTACCAATTTTAGTAGCATCATAATTATGGTTATCAATCCATTGACCACCATTGATGCAATATTCATATTGTCTAAGATGAGTTTTAGCTAGCCTTTGGAATCTTGTTTCTCCTTTTTCAAGATGTGCTCCGTACCCGCAATACACGCACCCGGTTCTATCACAGCCTGTGCAACGATATTTATTGTTTTCATCAAGAACTATATCACCATATACACTAGGAATCTCAATATGATTATTAAAAATCAATCCTAGAATATCTTGCTCAGTGAAAATACTCATAGGCTTTGATTTCGGGCGCTTTGCACCATTGGATGAATAAGCATTACATCCTGTTCCAATCCAAGACCTAGCTCTAAGGATAGACTCTTCTGCCATTTCTGCTGTGATTGCATAATTGCCCGTTTCTTTCTCATATTGTTTAGCTGGTTTCTTTTTTAAATAGTTGCAACATTTATTGCTAAACATAATTGGCAATTCCATAAGTGGCAAATATTTCTTATGGCTAAATTGAACTTTACCATTATGAGGGTTAATATATTCTCCGTGCATTCTAATATCTTGCGCTCCACCGGGACAGACTCTTGCTTCACAGATACATTGAGATATTTCTTTTGAAATAATCGGATATCCGTATTTTAAAATACACTGAAAGAAATTTATTTCTGGTTTTCTAATGATAATGTTGTTATCAGATTTAACAAACTGTTTTACTTCTGGATATTCAAGGCCAGTATCAAAATAGACAACTGGAATATTTAAAAGTTCTGGAAATAATTTTGCAGCCTTCGTATGAATAATCCATTTTAATACTGTGCTATCCTTCCCACCAGAATAACTTAAATAGCATTTCCCATTTTCGTTATGATAAAACTTGGCTATCATATTTATACAATGCTGTAGTTTAAAATCAACAGATTGTGCTTGTAAATTTTGTAAATCTTCGTATGAATAATCCACAACCGTCCATTAACCAAACTGATTAGTGGACAGACTAGAAATCTCCCCATAGCACTTTCGTACCGCAATAACTCTAGCCTTTACGTTGTACTATTACATATTTACAACAACCCTGCTTACAGGGATTGGTTACTCCTTTCTAAAATCCTTATAAAATATATCACAAGCAATGTCTCTTAAATATTGCTTGTTAATCACTATATTAATTGGTTTCTCTGGTCTAATACACTCGCTATACACTAATTTCATATATTGATTGATAACAAAGTATCTTCGTCCTTTATAACTTGATTGATTTAACATAAATTCTTCTACATTATCAAAATGTATTTTGTGTTTTTGTATCTCTGGAAAAACTGCCTCTTGCAATTCTTTTGAGTTTAACAGAAATGCTTCTATGCTATCTAAATTATAAATATCATTAGTAAAAGATTTCGGGTAAATTATATTATAATATGTCGTCAATTTATTCTTATCAACAAACCATCCGACGCTATTACGATACCCAGCTTTATATAATTCAAAACTAAACGTATTCAAATCTCTTGTTAAATATTTTATAGCCGCCTTTTCATCAACAAGATATTCTTTGTTATATCTATTTAATATAACATCAATACCAGAGATATCTTGTTCTTTTGTTGGTTGTTTAACAGAAAAACCATGCTCATCATAGAGCATGGTCATATATTGATGAATTACGTTTTCTTGTTTTAAATCAAGTTGTCTGTTGGAATAAATTATATCACTTTTTGACGAACCTTCCACAGTGACATTCACCACTTTCTTGCTCTCTAAATTCCTTACACATACACTTCGTATCTTCATTCTTAATTAGAGAACATGGGCAATAGCCATTGTTTGACTTAATAATATTGGCAAACTCAATATGTTCCTCATCTGTCCAAGTTGGATTTTTAATAATACTCATTTTATTCCCCAACCTCCATAGTAATTCCTTTTAGATTATAAGCGTTAAATATCTGCTTTAATGCAAAATCTACGTCATCAATTACAATATTTTCTCCCTCTGCATATCCCCTGCGTTGTAGAGCATCATGGATGGTGTAAATTCTAACAATCTTAGTATCAGACTCATATCTACGTCTAAAATAACAACAATATCCAGTGCTAGACTGGGATTCATCAATAATAATAAAACCGTCAGTTGAGAGAATATCTTTGAGAATAGTTCTCATGTGATTAATTTGACGATAAGAATTAACAAGAATATTGCAATTGTTAGAGATTGCGTATCTCGCTATTTGATAACTACGTCCTGTACCACGAGAAGAAATAATTTTAATCATACTACACCTCTTAAAATTCTAAATATAAATCGTCACTCGATTTTTTTAATAAATCACCAAGCCATTCCATTCTATCACAGACCAAATCATTATATGCGACTGTGGCTTCTTGAATAGTATCAGCATACTTAAAAATATATGCAGGGGTACTATCTGGTTCTGAACCATCAAATTGATTATCTGGGTCAAAACCATCTTTGTCAGAGTAGAACCTATGATTCTTTACGATGCCCTTTGTTGGAACTGCCGTAAACAATCTATTAGTATCATGATTAAAAAATTTATATGCAAAACCATAAACGGTTGTATCTTCTGGAACTGTGTCTATCGTATAAATCACATATCTTCACCTCAATTAAATATGTCCGTTAAAATAATACTCAATAAATTCTTTGATGGTGTCGTAAGCAGCCCCGTCAAAACTTCCGTCTGTTAACTCATCAAGAGCGTCTAATAAGTCTTGTTTATCATACTCATATTCATCATAAAGATATCTCTTACAAAGAGATACGATAATATCAGTTACACCATCTTTAATTTCTTCATCTTTTTTATTCTTAAAATCATCTACTTTGTAAAGCATAGCGTTCAGAACACTTTTTTGTTCGGGTGTTACATAAAGAGTAAAAGGCTGTTTTTCAAGGTGATTGTCGATGTAAAATTTAACATGAATATCCCCATGACCATCATAATTTCTTACATCAAAACTTTCATTCCAATTTTTATTTAAAACGTCATTAAGTACATCTTGAACAATATTCGCCTCTGCACCTGTCACATTGTCAATAAACCGCTCAATAACTTTCTTGTACTCATCAACAATCCAAGAGATGTCATCTTTTAGTTTGCCAGTAGTATAAGTCTCTTCGCAACCATGCCACTCAAACTTTTCGTATGAACATTTTGTTCCAGCAGGAACAAGACTCCAATCATAATGCTCATCCGTATTAAATTCAACATCAAGATAAAGTGTCTTCATATTTAATCTCCATAACGACAATAGTAATCTATGATTGATTTATGACTAATCTCATGGTCTATATTCCAAGTGCTTTGTAAGCCATATTATTCTTTACTCCGTAATACAACGATTACTTAGTTTCTTATAAACATCCTCGTATAGCTCACCTTTATCTCCGTTAAATGTGTATTCTGCGAGAGTATTGTCTACCTTATTACCAACGATACACTTCCAGTTTTGGAGAGTCTTACAAGACCACACAACAAAAGTATCGTTAAATGCAATCTTTGTATCACCAAATTTATGATTCCAAAGAATATATTCTACACGGCACTTATCCTGAAAATCACTCATACTACTAATTTTCATAAATCACCATAATGCCAACCCACCCAATCCCTTACTTGAAATTAATTATTCACAATATAACTTAACTAAACCGTCTCTTAGTGTCTCTTTTAAATCAATTACTCTTTGATTTCTACTCCCACGCCATTTTAGAGTAATATCATGCTGAGATTTAATATATTCCCCATCTACTAAGACATCAATATATTTAACAATCTCTTGAGTATCACTTCTATTCATTACTTCCTCATACTCATATCCAGTCCAACACCAAATATCTTTTTGAGGGAACTTTTCTTTTACTAATTTGACAAGGCGTGTGAGTTCTGGAATATTCTCTTTCTTTAGTGGGTCTCCACCACTAAGAGTAAGACCAGAAATATAATCATGATTTAGAGAATTAAGAATCTCATTTACTGTGTCATTAGTAAACTTGCTCCCGTAATTGATGTCCCAAGTTTCAGGATTTTGACATTCATCACAACAATGGTCACAACCACTCACCCATAGAACAACCCTTACTCCCTCTCCATTTGCAATGTCGTATTTTGTTATCTTAGCATAATTCATTACTGGACTCCTAGATGAACAACTCGCTCTTTAATCTCTTGTGTGCGACCTTGATTCCAGTCATTAGTACCAAGATAACCACAAGTTCTACGCACGATGTTCATTTTTGATTTATCACGATTTTTACAATTTGGACATTCCCAAACTAGCTTACCATCATCATCTTTTACGATTTGGATTTCTCCGTCATAACCACAGACCTGACAGTAATCACATTTGGTATTTAGTTCTGCATACATAATGTTGTCATAAATAAACTTGATTACAGAGAGAACAGCCTCGACATTATTATTCAAGTTAGGTATTTCTATATAACTTATGGCACCACCCGGAGATAGTTTCTGAAATTCGCTTTCAAATTTCAGTTTTGTAAAGGCATCAATCTTTTCGGTTACAACAACATGATAAGAGTTTGTAATATAATTTCTATCTGTAATACCCGGAATAACACCGAAACGCCTCTTTAGGCACTTGGCAAACTTGTATGTAGTGGATTCGATTGGGGAGCCATACAAACTATAATCAATGTTTTCAGAGGCTTTCCATTCATTACACTTATCATTCATGTGTTGCATGATTTCAAGTGCGAACGGTTTTGCCCCATCACTTGTATGACTCTTGCCAGTCATAGCAATAACGCATTCGTAGAGACCAGCATATCCTAGACTAATGGTTGAATAACCGTCATACAGGAGCTTATCAATCTTCTCTCCTTTCTTTAGACGAGCAAGACCTCCATGTTGCCAGTGAATTGGAGATACATCTGATAGAGTACCAAGAAGTCTATTATGGCGAATCTGTAGCGCCCTGTGACACAACTCAAGACGTTCGTCAAAAATCTTCCAGAATTTATTAAAATCTTTGTTTGCACTTAAACCGACATCTGCAAGATTAATAGTAACAACGCCTTGATTAAAACGTCCGTAATACTTCTTTCCCTTAACCCAGTTATTAGCATTCGCTAAATTCTCTGTCGTGCGGTCAGGAGTTAGGAACGAGCGACACCCCATACAGGGGAAGCAATCACCCTTATATTCCAGCATTTTCTTTTCTGAAATATAATCTGGAACCATACGCTTTGCTGTACATTTAGCGGCAAGCTCTGTTAGATAATAATACTTATCTCCCTCATGGATATTATCTTCTTCTAGTACATAAAGAATCTTTGGGAATGCAGGAGTAATCCATACACCCTGTTCATTTTTGGTTCCCTCAATTCTTTGCTTTAGAACCTCTTCGATGAGCATTGCGAAGTCGTCTTTTTCTCTACCATCCTTTACTTCATTTAAATAAAGGAAAATAGATACAAATGGTGTCTGCCCATTAGTCGTCATCAAAGTATTAATTTGATACTGAATTGTCTGAACTCCACGTTTAATTTCTTCTTTTAGACGACCTTCTGTAATCTCATTAATCTGTTCATCCGTAGCATTTGAATTTAACAGAGCAACTTCTTCCATCACTTGCTTTCTGATTTTCTTTCTGCTAACATCAATAAATGGAACGAGATGTGCTAACGATTCGCTCTGTCCACCATATTGATTGCTTGCTACTTGTGCCATCACCTGAGTCGCAATATTGCAAGCAGTTGCAAAACTATGAGGCTTCTCAATTAGAGTACCGTTAATCACAGTACCATTTTGGAGCATATCTTCCAGATTAATTAGGCAACAGTTTCCAGTTACAACACCACCGTCAAGAGTAAAGGAATGTGTTTCTGGCTCTTCAACACACCAAGCATCATATTCAATATCTGGACGATAAGGCGTAATTTTCTTTACGCTCCATAAATTGTTTGCATTTTGGTATTTTCTGAACCGGAAGTTAATTAGTCTAGCATTTTTCTTGAAGTTTGTATCATGGATAGTTTCGGATTCGCTTGCAATATAAAATCCTGCGATAGAGGAAATATCACGAATCATTTCTGCAACTCGGTCATCAACAGTAGAGACTCTATTGGTTTCAACGGCTCCGTCTGCCGCATAAAAACCATCAAAAAGAAATTGCTTTCTTTTTCCATCTAGGAAGCGCCATGCTTTAGCATTTAAAAAGTCTTGCTTAAAAGCGTTCTTACACAAAGCGTAGGCATCTCCACGGTAAGATTCTGGATATGTGACAGTGTAACCAGCCTTTACAAAGTAATCTACATATACTGATTTTTCTCCGCATAAGCGAACTGTTGTATAGCCAGATTTCTTATCGACACCATCTCCAATCGCAAAACCAATAGCCCATGCTTGGTAGTCTTCTTTTGACTTCATTTCATATTTAGACAATTCAGGTAGCGATGTAAGAACCATTCCTTCTTTTAAATTCGTCGTTACACTTCCGTCATTCAATAACCATCTGTGATTGGCGGTACAGAGGACGTGCTTAATTGAACGACCAGACTGAATCATGACATCTTGCATTTTTTGTTTTCCGTACTTTTTTACGGTAGCAATATGCCATTCGCCATCAGAGCCAATAACCTTAACAGTTTCACCGTCATTGAAATCTCTAAATTCTTTTACACCATCATCCGTTACAAGACGTGTGTTACCCTTAAAACAGTTATGCATCCGTTGAATCGCATAGTCAGAGTCATGAAAATGAATCAAGCCTTGCTCATGTGCTTCACGAATGTCTTTTGGAAGAATCAGACGATTTACAATATCACGGCTTACTTCACCAGCAATATAATCACGTTGCGTAGCTGCAATTTTAGGATTCTTGTTACTGTTTTCTTGAATTACATCTTCATTTACGCCATCAACAATAGACAGAATTTTGCCATCAGTCGTATTACCGTTTCTAGCAAGCTGGCGCTCATAACGATAACGAATATACGTTTTTGCGACATCATAATAACCGCGTTGCATCAGAAGTGACTCAATTGCATCTTGAATATTTTCGACAGATACGGCGCAATCTTGTGCTTTAAAATTATTATATACTTCTGTGGCGATTGTCTGAATTGCAATCTGCGGCATCGCTTCCCCACCGCTTTTTTCTACCTCGTCGCTTGCTTTTTGAATTGCAAGCGTTATCTTTCCTTTTTGGAACTTGTCTTCACGACCATCACGCTTAATTACATTCATGCAACCAGCCTTTCTAAAATTTAACAGATAATTAATCTTCTTTTAATTCTTGTTGAGCTAGTGCAACATTCGCCCACATAGTACATTCTTTGAGCTTTTCAAATGCAAGTTGCTTACTCTTACCCTTTGGAAGCTCACTTAGAATTTTACTTAGCCGATACGCTTCCTGAGAAATATCTTCATTCAGTTCACGGCCCTTGTCTGAAAATTCTACTGAGTAAAACAAACGACTATCAAACGACAATAGCACCAGCTCCTTTCAATTTAACAAGAAATAAATACTCGAAGAAAATCAGTTAGGCTCCCGACTTCCTTTCTGACCTTCTACAAGTATTATATCAAAACAGAATGATTTTGTCAATATGCAAATTACACTTGTAACAGTTTTGTAACCATTGCATATATTTACCCATCATCTGTTGTTCTATGTAATATTATACTCAAGAAAAATATTTGTCAATAGGTTTTATGTGATTGTAATAATTTTGTAACCTTTACACATTTCTGTTAAGATGAACTATCTGTTATATATTATTATATTATAATATATATATATATATATATATATATTAAATAAATATTATATTTATAAATATAATATAAATAATTAAATATAAATATACATTATATAGTTATTATTATATATTATTATTTATAATATATAATAATATAAATAATAAATATTATAATAATTATTTTATATTAATATTAATAATTATATATAATATAATAATTTATATATATTATTATTATTAATTATATAATATATATACTAATAATAATATATTTATATTATTTTCATTATTAATCTCTGGATTAAGTTCCGTCGATTTGAGGATGAAGCCGCCAACTTCAGAGTATTATATCATAATTCTTGTTAAATTGCAAGACTATAATTGGTTACAAAAATATTACAGTTTTAATAAAGCCTTGACTTTTCCTGTTAAATTTGATAAAATAATTAAAAGAAAGGAGGTCTGCGAATGAGTAAGTGTCATAGATGCGATGCTGCTTGTAAGTATTTCCCAACAGAAGCCAGTAAGATTTTAGATGAATATTTTGATGCTTATGGTATCAAACATAGAGAGTCTATTTTTTCGTGTTGGTATGACGGACATCGTATTACGGAATATGAAGACTGCGTTAATTATAAATCAAGAAAGGGTAAGGTGTAAGTTTGTCAAAAATTGACCTATTCTATACTCTGAAATTAAACACGTCTGATATTTACGAACAAATTGCAAAAAATGGTTGTGTCGAAACCGATTTTAAAACAGCGAAGAATGCTGGTTGGGTGGTTGCTCTTGGTGATAATCAACTACTAAGATTTATTCGTCAGATTAAGGATAAACCTTTTGATAAAGAAAAGGTTCAAACTCTTTATGATAGGCGTAATATTTTAAAGCAAGACAAGAGTTCTAAGAGGAACGCAAGAGAAATTACAAAGATTCAGAACGAAATCAATGAACTGCTATTTGTTCCAGACCTTGTGACAGTTAGAACTGACACAACGCAGAAGGATTATAAACAGCTATGCAAGACTGGATTCTCTGTTAAATTTAAAGTGAATGAGACAGAGTATATAACAAAGTATAAGCGTTTATGTGCTGGGGCTGGTCAGTTAAGAAAGAACTCTGCCAACTTTGTAAATGCAGAAATTTATGACCAGTTACTCAATATTATGCTTTGTGGTCTTGATGCAAAAAGCATAGGCAAGATTAACCTCGCTAAATTCGGAGCTTATCTTGCGTTGTCCACTTCTGCCACCAGAGTTGTTAAGACACCAAGAATTTGCGTTATTGACGATTATGAATATCCTTTGAAAGACCAAATTGTTGATTGGATTTTCAAAAATGAAAAAGGCGAAGACGATATCAGAACCGAAAAAATTGATTTTACAATGAATGCTTTCGACGGCGCTGGTATGGTTTGTCCTGAAATGGCTAAGAGATGGCAACAAGACTTAGAACTTGACTATTTACCATCTAGTTTTATTGTGAGAGCTGCGTGGTTTAAAGGTCTCTGCTCAATTTTTGATTTTAGACGTTTTGCTCATGAAATAGCACATAAAGATACGATTACAGACATTTATGGGGTAACATATAATATTGATGAAATTGACGTTATAGCTGGTTCATCAATGTTCAAACTTCATAAATGTTACCCTAATTTTCAAGTCTATCAAAGTTACTTTAAGCGTTATGGTCATGTGTTTGGTGTAGCAAGAGTATCTAAGAAAGTATCAAACCAACTTAGCACCCTAAATTACCAATATATTCAGAGCAACGATTTTACAGAAGAGTCAATTAAGAGCCTAGCAAATCCTACCATTGATTGGCTTCAGAAAGTAATGTCATGCGACCCACTTTATGCTTCTTTTATGATGGTTGGATGTCATGACAGAGATACACTAGAGCAGATAGAGAACAGCCTTGAGTCTCCAATCGCTAAATGTCTATTATATAATACGGATATATTAAATGATAGTTATGCTAAAAGTAAAGTAATGCGTCTAGTTCGTAAAAAGATAGACCAAGCAAAAATTGGTAAAGTTTATGTTGAGGGTTCTTATGATTTTTTGATTCCAGATTTGTATGCTATGTGTGAACACGCATTTGGCATGGAGGTACACGGATTACTACCTCCAAAATGTATGTATTCAAAACGCTGGGTAGATAAAGGAGCAAAGGTTGTAAGCACTCAACGTAGTCCTCTAGTTGCCCCTGCTGAGAATCAGTTACTTAATGTTTATTCTGATGATAAATGTAAGGATTGGTTTGGGTATTTGGAGTGGGGAAACGTATATAGTATTTGGGATTTGACAATTATTAGTCAATCTGATGCGGATAAAGTCTGATTGTCCGAGAATGTAGTAATACATTTATAGAATGTGGTGAACCTAGAAATCTAGGGTGTCTAATTTAATTAGGCTAACGGTAAAAATCTAAGTAGTAATTAAGTTTTATATTATTAAAAGGATTGGAGGTGAGAGCGTGAGTGAATATTATGTTTATGGATGGCAAGATATAGACAGTGGAGAAATGATATACATTGGTCAAGGGAAGGGAAAGAGATATTCTGAATGTGACAGAACAAGAAGAAATAGCTTATTTAATAATTACTTGTTGAATCACGAAGTTTATCCATTCATCTTGATAAATAACTTAACAGAACAAGAGTCTTTAGAAAAAGAAGCACTCCTTGTCAAATTCTATAAAAATATTGAACAGTGTATATGCAATATTGCGGCAGACGGGTATAGAAGTATGCCGGGAAGTTCTAATCCAAATTATCAAAACGGAGACGTTCTGAGGAAAACCTATAAAGAGCATCCAGAACTCAAGGAGAAAACAAAACATTGTGGGCTTGATAATGGGATGGCTAGACCCGTCATGATAATTATTGGACAAAAAGAAATCAGATTTAAATATGTAACTGATGCAGCGCAATATTTGATAGACTCTGGAATCTCAAAGGGGAGTTTAGCAAATGCTAGAAGCGCAATTGCAACTAGAGCAAGGTCTGGCAAGCCGTATTGTGGGTGCTATTTCAAATATATCTGATTTTTATATAAATTACTATACGAAAATACCGTGCCAAGGCATTTAGAGTGCAAGGTGTAACGACTAAGGTTCGTATTTATACGATAAGAGATTTAATGTGAAATTCATTATTTCGTAGTGCCACACATCCTTAAAGGATGAAGAGATAGTCTACTCCGAAGCTTGAGATAAAGCTTGTTAAAGTATAGCGAAAGCTACGGTATAAAGGTTTGACGGCGATATCAGCCTTACTTCTGATAATGAATATTTGGTAAACGCAATCAATCCAGATTTACCAATTATCACCTATGAAAAACAGAAAGTGAAGGCTCAAAAAATCAATTTTGATAATTTAGGTTCTTTTGATGTAAAGAGTTTCGACAGTCCTATTGGAGGCATTACGAATCTTGCAAGCAATCTTTATGCAATGAAAGATTCGTTTCCAAAAGATTCTAAAGAGTATACTGAAATTGAAAAACGTATTAGGATGCTTCGTTTTTATCAGGGTCAAGCTATCGACCACGCTAAAGGAGCAGTTTATACTCCACCAAATAAATATTGGTCACATCGCCAAAAATATATCCAAATTACTGATGATATGACTGATGAACAGAAACAAGAGATTCAAAAACAAAACGAAGAAATCAAATTTAACAACAGTATTTGCTGTGACAAGAAAACCTACTTTTTTGGTTATGTTTATCCAAAAGAAATGGCAAGACTCAAGCATTATAAGAAAAAACAAGGAGACCTTTGCCGTAAAAATTTTGGTTGTAAACTAAAAGACCTAAAGCAAAAACAAGATAAAACAGTAGAAGAAAAGCAATTCCTGCGTAATTATTACAAGTATATACCTCTGTTTAACTCTAACTGCACGATGAATAATTTGGCTAGATATGTAGAAGATTATGAATTTAAAGAGAATAAATCTAGTAAGTATTTTGACTATTCTTGCCTAATGTCTAACAAAGACAGAGAATTTAAGAAGAATATCTGCAAGCAAATTCAAGATGTCATTCATAAGTTCCAGCATAATTATCCTATTCTTCTAAAGAAGATTGGTCATGACCGTGATTGGGGTATTGAGGATACTAATACTCTCGGTTCTGACAGAGAATCTTTCTTTGACGGTTTCTTTGATTATTACAAGAACGAACTTATAAATATTCTATCCAACGAAGAAGAACTTGTTGATTATATTATTTATGTTTATTATGAACAATGCAAGTCTGCCGATAAATCTCTTCTTTGGGAACTATACTCAGATGTTGTTCTAAATAATGTCAAAAATAATTCAGACCACTATTATAAGATTGTGGAGTCCGAAGATGGTCAAGAGTTTTTTGGTAAGAAGTTTGTTTTACAGGAGGTAGCTAAATGATTTTTAATGAATACGAAAGAGCTGCCGAGATAGACGAGAAGCAAAAATTCTCAACGGATATTATGACAGATGGTATTCTTCTCGCTAGGTTCTATAAAACAAATGGTCTTAACAGAGAAGAGACGCAAGAAAAGATTAAAACGATTCTCTTTAAATTAGATGGTTGTTTTACCGACAAGTTCAAGGAAAAATCTTTAAGGGATATTATGTCTGGGTTTGATTCTTTTGAACTTATGGATAATGAGCCAGTATATTTTTACAAAGAAGAAATGGATATTATTAAACAGCTAAAGAATAAGACCGCAAGAAAAGTTTTGTTCGCTATGTTGTATATCCGTAAGGCTTCTGGCGAGAATGAGTTTGAAGCAGAAGCAAAAGACATCAACAGACTTTGCGTAAAGAGAATTTATCCGAATAGTCTTTATCCAGCATATCACGAGTTGAAAGAACTTGGATATGTCAAGTATACGAACTTCAAGGGAGAGAATAAGACCGAGATTGTTTATCCCGCTCTAAATATTCAGTATACTTCTGAGCCTGTTATTGTGATTCGTGATAAGCATAATATAATGAATTATTATTGGAATTATATCGGTGAAGGGAAATTTTCTATTTGCAAAGATTGCGGAAGACTTGTTCCCGTAACATCTTTTAATGTTGATTATTGTGAAAAGTGCGCTAAACAGCATTTGCTTGAAAGCTATAGAATTGCAAGCAAAAAATACAGAGATTCCAAAACGTCATAACAAGAATTTTCAAAAAACATAGGAATGAAGCCACTTTTCAGACTTCTTGCACATTTTCTCTAAATGAATAGGGAAACATAGAAAGTTCCTATTCGCAGACCAGTATTTCGCTGGTCTGTTTTTTTATTTATGAGCAAGCGGAATTAAACAACCGCCCAAGTGAATTAAAAGGAAAATAATGATTAAGATTTCTCGCTCTGATATGGAAGCGCTACGCAAGGTTGGTCTAATCAAAGAGGGTAGTGAGCGTAATTATACCGTCACTAACCGTAAGAAGCATAGTTCACAAAAAGACTATTATGTAGTGGAAGACCGTAAGATTCTTGCATTTCTAAATCGCAAAAAGGAATACTAATACGATTGGAGGAATTGTAGAATGAATTATAAAACTCCAATTCGTAATGATGGAGAAATGGTAGAGCAGCAGATTCTACTATCTGGCAATAACTCCATCAAGAAAAATCTAGCAATTTATCAGCGTAAGATTCTGATTAATCAAGAAATTATGAATGAATCCGTTACGGAAGCCATCTATTATCTATATACACTTATGGACTTGGATATAGAAGAGGGTACAGAGAAGAATCCAAAACCTATTGATATTCTTCTAAATACTCCGGGTGGCTCTGTATGGGATGGTCTCATTCTAGTTTCTCTGATTGAACAGATGAAAGACATGGGTTACACTATCAACACAACCGCTATCGGTACTGCTGCTAGTATGGGTTTCATTATTTTTATTACTGGTTCAAATCGTTACTCTTATCGTCATGCACAATTTATGCTGCACGATATTTCTACGATGATGGGCGGTAAAGTAAAAGACCTAGAAGAATCTATGGAAAACCTAAAGAAGTGCCAAAAGCAAATGTTCGATATTATTAAGAAATATACTCATATTCCAGATGAGCAGCTAGATGACTGGGTTAAGCACAAACGAGATGTTTTCTTTTACCCAGATGAAGCTGTTAAATGCGGTATTGCAGATAAGGTGCTTTGAGCAAGCGAGGATAAACTCTCGCCCAAGGGATTGAAAGGGATAAGTATTTGAATAATACTACTAAAAATACTCAAGATATTGAAAAGACTGAAACAATTTCTGTGGAAGATATGACAAAGGAACAACTAGTTCAGCTATTCTATAAGCTGGCTGATGAAGGTTGTTTCGACGATGAAGATATTAATGATTGCGATGGTTGTCAGTGTTGCGATGATGACGATGATGATGACATTGGCGATATTGTAGACCCTGTTATTGGATTTAACCTAGAGAATGTTATTGATTCTGAATTTGATGCAGAAGAATTTAACAAAGGCATTAAGTCGATGAGCTTTGTGGCTGGTCAACTGATGGCGCTACAAAACGCTGGTATCAAACCTCAGAATGCTCTTGAGTATCTACACGCCACTCATTCTCAGGACAGTGATTGCGAATGCGCAAAGCACGTTGCAGAACTACAAGCCGCTGTTAATGAAAAGGCTGAGAAGAAAAATCTAATTGAGTCAAAAAAGAATATAGCTTAAAACTATATTCTTAAATTATATTATATAAACAGCTATGTGCTATAAGGAATGAAAGGGAATTTTTATTATGACTTCTACTGCTATTATTAAGATGATTGCTGACAAGACTGAGTACACTCAGAAGGATATTAAGGCTTTTCTAGCTGCTGCTGAGCCTGTTCTGCTAGAAGCACTAAAGGATGGAGAGTCCTTCAAGATTATGGATGTTACTGTTTCTCTAACTGATGTTGCAGAGCGTACCGCTCGTAATCTACAGACCGGCGAGATGATGACTGTCCCTGCTCACAAGAAGGTTTCCTTTAAGCCCTCCAAGGCTCTCAAGGAAGCCGTAAAGTGATTTAACCAAAGATTGTTATACTGGTGTTTCGCCACCAATATTAAGTGCGAAGCGTTATAAGCGGGTAATCCACCGCCTAGAAACAGAAGCGTGGAGCTTTATATTGATATCGCTGGTATACCGATTAAAGTATACCTTATATAAACCGGGTGATAGTGCTGCTGTACTAACCAGTCTCATAAACTGTGACGGCGTAGTTGGATTCTACGACCCGGAACCAATAACAGAGAAATAGGATTCTCTGTTAAATTTAAATAAAGAAAAAGAGGATTTTCTGTTATGCGTTTTTATTCTGATGTATGTCACAAGCTATTTGAATCACAAGAAGAACTAGAAAAGGCTGAAAAAGCTTTGGCTCAAAAAAATGATGAAGAAGCTAAGAAGAAAGCTGAACGCAAGGCTGATGCCGATAAGGTTCAGAAAGCTCACGACGAAGTGTTTAAAAAGTACGACGAGTATTGCAAGCTAGTTGATGAGTTTGTAAAGAAGTACGGTTCTTATCATACTACGATTGACAAGCCAATTCATCTTAATGATGTACTACGGTCTTTTGCGGATGTATTTTGGTTTTAATTATTAAAATTATAGAAGGAGGCTAAAGAATGTCTGAAAAAGTCGAGATTTTTCACTTTGATGATATTGCTAATAGTTATCACGGTGAATCTCTATATTGTGGGCTAAGTTCTTCACTAAGCCTCCAAATTGATAAAGATTGCACAATTACTGTATATGGGCAAATCAATCCTCGTTCTGGCGAATATTTTCAACTGCAAGTTTTAAATGAAGAGACAATGAAAACTTCTCCAAATATTACTTCTGCTGGAAATTATTTTGTCCATATAGCTGGATGCTATCACGTTAAATTTCAAGTAGAAAACGCTACTGATGTAAAAGTCGCTGGTGTATTCGGAAAATATCACTATCCGTCTGCGGAAGTAGACTTGGACGACTATGCTTCTATTGAATATGTAGACAGCAAGCTGGGTGCTGCAACGGAAGAAGAATTTAGAGAAATGCTTGAAGAAGTTCTAAATACTCCATCTACAAGTGCTGTATTTAAAGATGGAAATTTAGTTATTAATAATTTTTCTTATGATGATAGCACAAAGAATTTTAATATTGAATAATTTAAAACAATATATTTAAACAAATAGCGGTTTTCCGAAAGGTTGTAATTAACGCCTATATTGCGTTCCCGCATTTTATATAAATATTAAACATAATCTACATCTTCTAAGATATATATCTTACGGGTGATTTTATGGAAATTGATGGCAAAAAGGTTGCTTCTACTGGGACTACTGCATTAGGAATTGTGGGCTAACATCATATAACCCGAATAGCATCTTATGTTTTACCAAACAGGTATAGTTAGCTGAGTTTTTATTAAACTCATAAGTAAAAAATACTAATTATGTCAACGGGGGAATTGGGACAAAATCCCGTGGGAAGGAATTTATACGATGAAAGATTTTAGAAAAGTTCCAAGTTTAAAGTTTCTATATGAAGTAAACAAAGAAGGAGTTCTTCGTAACGTAAAGTCTAAAAAGGAAGTTCCATTCAATAAAATGCCAAATGGGTATTATAATGGTATAATTTATGAAAACGGTAAACAAAAACATATTCTGAAACATCGTGTCATTGCAGAATGTTGGTGCGAAATACCAGAAAGACTTAAAAACTACAAAATTGAAGAACTACAAGTAAACCATATTGATGGAGATAAGACAAACAATAATTGTAAAAATCTTGAGTGGGTTCTTCCGTTTGAGAATATGCGTCATGCCGTAGATAATGGTTTATGGCATGAAAGCGAAGAATTTACAGAAGAGAAGTACGAAAAAAAGAAGATACTTTGCGTAGAAACAAATGCTATTTTTGAATCCTCCTATAAAGCTGCTGAATGGGTTTGCAAGACAACTGGAAGACTTTCTAAGTATTCTAATATGTCAAATCATATTCGTGATGTTGCAAGAGGCAGGAAGTGGAGGAAAACAGCTTATGGATATCATTGGAAATTTGTATAAATTAAACCTGTACAGACTATCTCCTTAATAGGGGAGTAGGGATATTATTGGTACATATCTCGAAAAGGTGCTACCGCTTTTGCGGTAAGATATAGTCGATTAATTATAATGACTGTCCTCGGTGGTACTGCTCTAGCTGGTGTTCTAGGTGGTGCTAATGGTGGTAACGGTGGTTCTCCCAACGGTGGTGGACTACTAGGTGGTCTATTTGGCGGCGGTAATAACAATACCTGTTATGTTACCGAAAAAGAGTTCTATCAGAATCAGCTAGCTGATACCAATATTATGTATCAGAATCTAATGAATACAAATAGTGCTCTGTGTGAACTAAGCCAGCGTGTTGCAAGCGATGAAGTTTCTATCGCTAAGAACTTTGAAATCGCTGCACTAAATAGTGAATGGCAGCAGAAGATGAATGACAAGCAGTTTGCTTGTGTTGATGAAAAGATGCAGTGGATGGATAAGTTTATGAAGGCTTATGTTGATTCTGCTACTTGCGATTTCATCAAGGCAAAGCATTATCTTTCTCCTTCTGACCTTGCTGACCCTTACACTAACACTTCTCAGGCAATTGTATCTGTTCCTACCTATCAGTTTACAACTACTGCTTGTGCAGCGAATTACTGCAATCCTTATTTTGTAAGCGGCACTGCTTATGCAAATGGCCCTGCTTACACTAATACTGGTTGTGGTTGCAACGGTGGACTTACTTTCTGATTAAGTTCTAATTAATCTTTATTGTGGGACAAGTATTCCACAGAATAACATTATATACATTTTTACTTATTTTTTTACAAGCGGGTGAAGATTTATGAACTTCACAAATCCAAGTCCTCTTATTGGAGGTATGCGTTCTCCACAGAATGTTATGCCAGTAGATGTGGGAGGAACACAAAATCAATATCAGAATCAATATCAAAGAAATATGTCACCAGAACAGTGGGAGTATGTACAACAGGTTCGTAGAACTGGTTACGACCCAAATATGATGCCTCAAGTGCAGCAACCACAACAACCGGAACAGTCTGACCCTTATAATGACTTTATTACAGAGTTTAATCAGTGTTCTAATGTAGTTCAGGCGAGTATATTAGAAAATCCTGAATTTAAACAGTGCATGGCTGAATGCGACAAAAAGATTCAGGCAACTATGGAAGCGCTAGTACGTCCCCAAGTTATGCAGACACAAGATGGTCGTGTAGCTTTTGAGAGGTTGTTAGCATCTTTCCGTGGCGTCAGAGACCAAGCGAAACAGCAAGAAGCTCAGAATATGCAAAGAATACAAGCATTGATGAATGATGAAGTTGTTCGTAAGCGTATTGAAGAGTTAGAGAAGAATAAGTGAGGTGTTTGCTATGATTTCTGATAAAGAACTTTTTAAACAGATGGCTGACCGTGATGTTATAAATTTATACCGTTATCTTATTTACAATCTTGCTGGTGGTACAAGTATTGCTACTTATGCAAGTTTGTTTGAAGATAAGATTTTGGGATATGCTAATATTGGTGTGGATAAAGCTTGTGATTGGCTGTTTGGTAAAGATGTCGGTTGTGACATTGACGAGGCGGCTGATATTGCACAAGCTGTTGTTTCTGATAAAATTGAAGAATACCGCAAACGTGTTAAAGAACAACGTGCGGCTAAAAATGCGTAATAACATTGTAACATAATTGATAGTCCTAATAAATAGGTGATTATTATGAGATGGCCTATCGTGACCGTTACATCACTTGATAGCTCTGGTGCTGGTGTGGACGTATTAAAGGCAAATCCTATATATACCATAGAAAGTTTGCCCTATCCAAGACGCTATTATTATTTTGCCTTGCTCATTAAGATTGGTTTTGAATTTAATGACAACAAATCTCTTTTACTGACAGATAATAATGAGGTAAACAAGTATCACCTTGTTGACCGTCTTGGTAATGCAGTCCTTGCTTCTCAGGCTATTGGATACTCTCAGAGCCAGAGATTAATGTACTGTATGTATGACGATGTAAAGAAAATTGTCCGCGTTCTAAGTCCTCTAGCTCCTACTGATTATTATATTGAGGGTTGGCTTACTTAATAATATAATAAGGAGTGAAAGGAATGGTATTAAATAACGGTATTGCCCCCTGCGGTACGATGTCAAGATGTTGTTGCTGTAATATGCGGCTTATTTGTGCCAAATCCCCTTACTGTATTATAAATTCAGGAAGCGGTTCTTCTGATAAGAAACTGGAAGAAATTGAAAATCTTGTCCAGCAACTAATTCAGTCACAAACACAGGCGCTTGCTGATTTTGAAGCAAAAGCTACTGCCGCTCAAACTAGTTTAAATACAATTGCTGCTAATATAGCAACATTGCAAACGACAAGTGATAATTTAACGACAACATTTGGTGAATTTGCACAAGATACAAAAACTAAGCTAGATGAAATCTATGCTAAAGTAGAAAATACACCAGCAACTAGTACAACTTCTATCAATGATTTAGATACGCCAATTGATGTAGATTCTTCTGATGTATCGGAGGATGATTCAAAATCACTCGCTGTATTAAAACCAAAAGAGGCAGAAGATACTATTCTGGTTGAAAAGAAAGGCTTATTTGGCAAGTCCAAATGGGTAGAACAAAAGAAGTAATTTTAAGTTAAATTTTAGAAATTATAGACTCTTTAGTAGGTATAAATTGTTATACTTAGTAAAGTGTCTATAATATATTGTTATAGACATAATTTGAAATTTAACTTATAGGTGTGCACCCGTATGTGCATGAAAGGAAAACATTATGACATTTGGTAAAAATGCGAAGAATAATCACCTTTATATTTGTAAAGAAGGTGATGTAGTATGAAGTATGAAAAGGAAAAATATTTCTCTTGCTATTCTCCCAACCTTAAAGAATATCTGGAAAGAAATGGATTTGAGCCTATTACTTCGTTTGTACACATCAGAGAGAATAAGACTTGCTGGGTATTTGAAAAAGTTCCCGAGCTATCTATATATCTTGAACAGTGGACTCGCAATCGCAAGTAAAGGGTAAATTATATGAAAAATATTGTAAGAAATTTTTCTGTCGCTATCGTTGTGTCTGTAACTATGTTTATTACCATTTATTATTCTATTGTATATGCGACAAAGAAACAAATTATGTTTGACAATTCAGATATTTTAATGATTATTTTCTTTGGATTGTTGTCTTTAGCAATTATATTTATGTTGCTTTATATTAATTCTAAGTTAAACGCATTCTCTAATGCTTTAGTTGATATTTCTGATAAAATTGATATATCAGAAGAAAATGTTGCAAATTTAGAAAGAAGTCTTGACAATTTCTATATATTGTGCTATATTAACAATGGAAGCGAATAATTCCATAAAATAGTATAAGGGGAGATTGTTATGAATATTCATATAAGTTTGTTAATTTATAATCCGATTGAAGCGTATACAATTATATTGTTATGTGGAATTATCAGAGGCTCTGATATAAAAATTGGTAGGTATAAGATTTTAAAATTATTTATATTTGGTACAATAACATTTTTGTTTCAATATATACCATATTTTTGGTATGGCAAAATTATATTTCTTATATTGAATATTGTTATTACATATTTTGTACTTCCTGTTGTAATTAAGATAATATTTCTTATTATCTTCAAAGAGAATGTTGCACTGAGACAAGTATTAGTTTGCGTATTTATAATGGGAGTATTCTCGATTATAACATCAACAATATTTGGAATTATTTTCAAGAATGATATTTTGTTTTACAATAATGGTATTTTGCAAGAGTTTATATTGAATTTTTCTATTTTGCTCTTGCAGATTATATTATATAATTTTATAAGGATAAAGAAGGATAGATATGAAAAACTTTGTAAAGGCTATTGCAAAAGGAGCTAGTTGTGCATCTTTTACTTTCTTTGGTCACTATCAGCCTAAGATGCCTAAGTCTCTAATGGAAAAGATTATTAGCAAAAATAAGAAGGAGAACTAATCCGACTTATATTATTATAGACATTATAGAATAATATAAGGGAGTCGGCTTGTTGGCTGGCTCCCTATTTTTTTGTAAATAAGGAATATTCTTATTATGGATATTTTTAAATATATTGAAGATTTATCTTATAAAATTGGTTTAAAGATAGCAAATTATTTTCATGAAGATGATGATGGAATTGAAGAGACACAATACGGTATGTTTGCTATTTTAAGTTTTTTGTTTGAATTTGGAACTGGGCTTATTATATCGCTTATTTTTGGATATGTCAAGTATTTTCTTGCATTTCAGATTACCTATTGTTTTCTACGTTCTGTTTGCGGTGGTGAACACTGTAAGACATTTGCTTCTTGTTGGTTGGTAACGAACATTATCTCATTTGTTGGAAGCATGATGGCTATTTTATTATCCGTAAACAGTATATTTGTAATGATTGGAGTTATTATTACATTTCTGGCATCTGTTGATATGTTTTATATTATTCCAAAGCCAAGCGAAAACTCTCCTAGTAGAGGAAGCAGAGATATTGAGTTTAAAAGACGCTATATTAAGGGAACTTGTGTGTTAATTTTCTTATCTTGTATTCTAGTGTTTTTTAATATGCAATTTGTTTCTGCTTCTATTTGCTCTGCTTATATTATGTGTTATATTATGCTTTCCAAATATGGAGAGAAATTTATAAATGTGTTTAAGTTTTAATTAATTAAAGACCAGAGGATAGAGATACTAAGCTGCTATCACCCGTTGTTAGGAGATACAGGTTCTTTGGCTTGCCTGTCTGGTCTTTATTATTTATAATTGTAGTCGTACAATTGTGGGACGCTATAGGCTCTTTGTGTTCTATGATTGTAGGTATCTACAAACTATAAGAGTTTGTAGTTTCCATTAAATAGCCTACCAGACTTAGTTACCAGAAATGATAACTACGATATTTAGGTTATGACACCCTCGGTTGACGCAACAGACCGTCGCTCTGTCGTATATGTTTAAGTTAGGTTGGAGTAATAGTAGCCTTGTGATATATACGCTAAAGCCTTTATATCATTGTCGAGTTGAGGTCGGAAAAGCTATGTGGTAATAGTATAGCAATACGCATAACCATTACATAAGTAATGGAGTTATTTTTACGAAATGGGTGTCTAGTATGGTATATGTATTGAATATTGATGGACAACCGCTTATGCCAACTACTAGGCACGGTAAAGTCAAACATCTTCTAAAAGATGGTAAGGCTAAAGTAGTTAAGCGTTGTCCATTCACAATTAAACTTCTATACGAGACTCCTAATTGCACACAAGATTTAACTCTTGGGGTTGATACAGGAAGTGGCGCAATAGGAACTGCCGTTTCTACCGATGATGGCGAAATAGTTTATATGTCGGAAGTAGTTGTTAGAAATGACATTACTGACAAAATGACTCAAAGGGCCAAATACCGCAGAAATAGACGTAGCAGAAAAACTCGTTATAGAAAAGCAAGATGGCTAAATCGCAAAAATTCAATTAAGAAGGATAGATTTAGTCCCACGATGGTAAGTAAACTCCATAGCCACGTTAAAGAAATAGAATATATCAAATCTATTCTCCCTATAACTACTATAGTCTTTGAAACAGGAACATTTGATACTTACCTTATGAAAAATCCAAGCCTTGTAGATGAAAATGTAAGACATTGGGGATACCAAAAAGGAACAAATTATGGGTTTGAAAATACCAAGGCTATGGTTTTAAATCGAGATAATTATACTTGTCAGTATTGCAAAGGTAAACATAAAGACAGTAAACTGGAAGTTCATCATATTGTGTTTCGCAGCAAACATGGTTCAGACGAAGAAAGTAATTTGATTACACTTTGTCATACTTGCCATAAGGCGTTGCATAGTGGTAAAATTAGTCTTAAATTAGAAGGTAAGGTCAAAGGGAATCTAAAATATGCTACACAGATGAATAGTATTCGTAAACAATTATTTAGAATCTACCCGGAAGCAATTGAAACTTTTGGTTATATAACAAAGGCAAATCGTCTAAAACTTGGAGTAGATAAAGAGCATTTTTATGACGCTTGTGTTATTGCAACACATGGAAATAAATTTAGCGTAAGATGCAATTTATACAAAAAGAAATGTGTTTCAGATGGGGATTTTCAACAGACTAAGGGAGTTCGTTCTGAGCAGCGCATTCCAACGTGTAAAATTCAGGGGTTCAGAAAGTTTGATAAGGTGAGATATTTTGGTAAAGAATATTTTATAAAAGGAAGGCTTTCTACTGGATATGCAATACTTATGGATATAGATGGTAATAAATCCGATTTTTCTTATATGCCGAAAGGTTTTAAAACGCCTAAAATTATAAATCTAAAAAGATTAGAAGCTCGTTCATCGTGGATAGTAATTTTTAAATGACATAAAAATAATTGTACGACTATTTTTGTGAGGTGGTCGTATGATTATAAATGATTTAGCAACAATAGCAAATTCTGATTTAATATCAGGAGCTGCAAACATTAGTCAATTTATAAATGTTTATCAAGCGACTAAAGGTGCGACATCATCTCAGTTAAATACAGAGCTAATCAAGCAAAACCAACATATTGAAAATAAACTTGACGAACAAACGAATATGTTGCTTGAAAAATTATTGTCTGAATTAAAGATTATAGAAGAACAAAATATTGAAATAATTAAACTGCTGGGTGGTGGCGTCAAATGATTCTTAATACTAATGCAGAATTAGGTGGACTAGATGCCCTTGGTGTCGCAGATACGATTATTGCTTCATTGTTATTGAATTATTCTGGGAAGTCTTATAAGTTAAATCTTGATAATATCTCGGAAAATAAAAAAATTGTTTCTCTATTAAATGAAATAAACGAAAATGAGAAAACCATTATTTGTCTTTTGAAATGTATACTTGAAGATGATAAACATTAGTCTTGTCTTATCTGTAAAATAATATAGACTAAATGATGTGTGACGGCTCTGACACATAAAAAATAAAGATTGACTGAGCAACGAGGGATAAAAGGGGTTAAAATATTATAGAAAGTAGTTGAATATAAATGGGTATACTACAAATTATCATTAATATCTGCTCTACTTTTGGTGTATCTGGAATCCTTTTGTTCTTTGTAAAAAGGCACTATGATAAGAAGGATGAAACATTAAAAGACAACAGACAAGAACGAAAAGAACTCAAAGAGGCAATCGAAAAAATTTCTAAACAAAACGATGAGCAGTATGAAATTATTTCTTCTCAAAATGCCAAAATAAATTCTTTGTTTGACGATGTAAAATCCTTAAAGGAACAACAGAGGCAGAACTCGCAAGCAGACAGAGATATGCTTCGGGATGCTATGTTAAGGACATACCATAACTGCTATGAAGTAAAGGGGTGGATTTCTGTTAATGATTTGGAAAGTTTTCAACATATGTTTGAGAGCTATACGGCATTACACGGAAATGGCATGATACCATCTGTTAGAGAAAAGATTATGGACTTGCCTACTGTCCCACCTGAGAAGAAGGAGTAAGATATGGAAGAAAAAGTTATTCGAACGATTAATGATATTCCATTGGAAGATGCCTCTACACGAAAAGAGTTACAAGAATTTAAAACAGAAATCTTGTCTAAGGCTATTTTTAGTATTAAACAGATTTCTAATGGTAAGATTGTATTGACTTATGGCGATGGTCACACAGAAGAGTTTTCTATTAATACTGTTTTGGCATAATAATAAAAAGAAAGGATGTGTGCTATGTTAGAAATTAGTTATGACGGTAGTGATACGAGCGTAAGACAGGATACAAACCCTGTTGGTCTTGACGAAATTGTTTTTTATATTTCAAAACAATTTTATAGTTATAGTTTATTTATTGTAATTCAGCAAAGCACACAGCTTGAAATACTCGAATTAAAACAAATAAATTCCACAAAGAGATTGTCTTATAGTTATAAAGTTGAATATTATCCTGTTAAATTAAAAAACGGAAATTGCAGTGTTCAGATTTTTGGGATTAATTTAGAAAATGGGAAAACATTTATTTCTGATAAAGTTAATGTCAAAATTATAAACGAACAGTACAACTTTAAAGCTTCTATTTATATGGTTGAGAAGTTTAATAAAATTTCTAGTGCAACTTACGAAAAGATGCTTAGTGTTTACAATAAGTTTGTTGAATTAAGTAATATAAATATAAATGTTTTAAATGATATAGAAAGGTGTAATTTAAAATGAGGACATCTGCAAGTGAATATATGGATAAATTAAAACAGCTTCAAGATGGAACTATTACAAAACTGACACAGATTCCATCTGATGAGCCAAGATTTATTATTGATTCTGATTCAAGAAAAATTACAATTCCAGATGAATTTACTTTTCTTGCTGTAAAAAACGATGCAAATGCAGAAACAATTTATTTTGAAATTGACAGATATTTTGATGCAGAAGATTTGTCTAAGCATACAATTGTTGTACAGTATGCGGACACTTCTGAGGTTCAGTCTAATAGCCCTATTGGTGTAGATGTTATTACAGATATTGATATTACAAGCGTTCCGGGGAAAATTATTTTCGGATGGACAATAAGCCACGAAGTTACTTTTAAGTCGGCAGAAGTTGCTTTTGCCGTAAGGTTTTATTCTATTGGAGATAATAATAAATTCTCTTATAGTTTTAATACTTTGTCAAAAGCACTACCAGTCCTCAATACTCTTGATGTAACATCGTCTTCTCTTAATAGATACGCAAACATTCTTGATAAGTGGCTAGAAGACATGGAAGCCTTGAGAACTGAGATTAATAATTATATTACTATTGTTAAAGATATGTCAATGAAAGCTTCGTTTGACGCCACAAATGGTAATTTAACAATTAAGACTGTGTAAGCAAATAGGAGGTAATCAGATGGCATATAATGAAATTAGAACCATAAATAATATTCAACTTGAAGATATTAAAGCAAGGCAGTCTATTCAAGAACTAGATAATAAGAAAGCTAATAAATCTGATATTGTTAGCGGCTTAAATTTTAAAGGAACTACCACATATAGCGCTCTACCTACTTCTAATAATAATATTGGTGATTTTTATTATGTAACAGATGGTGATGGTACTAACGGTGAGGGCAACTATGCTTGGAATGGAACCGCATGGTATTTTTCTGGCAAGACAACTGATTTTGGCGATATCTCTACTAAGGCAAATACTGCTGTGAATAATGCCGATTTTGAAGAAGGCAAACTAAAAGTTACTAAGAATGATGGAACTTCTACCGAGACAGAAGTTGTTGATAGTAGCTTAACTAAGTCTGGCAAGGCAGCTGATGCAAAAATTACAGGAGACGAAATTGGTCAGATAAAGGAAGATATAGTTAATACTAACAACTTTGATGCCGTTGTTATATTTAAGGATTCGAAATTACCAAACGCAACCAACAATGGATTTACCATTGCTGGTTCTTCCGGTTTTTATCTTTCAAACCTTTCAAATCAACGTAGAATCGAATATAACTTCTCTGATATTGCGTCTGAACTTCCCGATGTCACAACGTGGAATGAGAATACAAAAACATTTACTTTGACTTTAGGAAGCGAACAGCAATTCGGGGTTGACCTTTTGACTGGAAAAGTACAAACAGCGTCAATTGTTAATAAACGTTCAGCCAGTTTCTTATCTCTATACTGGGTTTATTATAATCAATATGGCGGTAAAATTTTTGAAGATTGCGCAGCACACTATGCGGAACTTGTCAATCCGCTATCAAATACAGTGCGCTTTTTAAGTGCGCACGATTTTGATGTAATACTTACAAACAGTACAAAAATAGAACGTATGGACGCTAACGGATTTGCTTTGACAGGCGATAATGTGTTATATATCGCAAACTTTAAAAATAAAAGCCGGATAACGTATACGTTCGAGGATATTGCTGCTAAAATTGGTAGCACTTATGCATTGTGGGATGCAGACAGTAAAACATTTAGCATAAACCTTAATGGCGGTGAAAAACGATTTGGGTTTAATTTGGATAGTATGTCCTTTGAGGTTCAAAATACACTTAACGCTAGACCGGATAATTTTGTTGTTTTGTATTGGGTTTATTATAATCGATATGGCGGTAAAATTCTCGAAAGTTATGCTACAAGCGACTATAACGATAAAAAAGACAGTTATCTGCTATCTGATGAATTTCAAAGAGAGGATTTCAACGCTTCTTATCACACAGGTGCAAAAGATTTTTACACAGTCTGCAAAAGATATTCTTCACTGTTTAACGGAGATGAAATAAATAATGTTGTGACAGTCAATCGATGCGAGGCGTTCTTATGGTTTACAGACCCACATCTCTTTACTGCGCATACTGACATTGGTAGTGAACCTATGATGGAAGAGTACGTTTCGCAAATCCAAAAATACTATAACAGCACACCAACAAGCTTCGTTTTGTGCGGTGGAGATTGGCTTGGCAATAACGATGTCCCAGAAATGGCTTGCTATAAGATGGGCTATATTGACGGCATCCGTCGGTCAATGTTCGATAACCTCTATATGTTGGTTGGGAACCATGACACGAACTATCAAGGCAAAAAAGATGCTAATAGCGAAAGATATACAACACGTTTAAGCCGGGTGGCTATCCGTAATTTGTGGTACAGAGATACAGGACGTGCCTACTACGATTTCAAGGGAGTAAACACTCATTTTTACTGCTTTGATACCGGCATAGAGAATCAGGCGCTTACCTACGATAACAATTACGGATACGAGCAGGCAGCATGGTTTGCTGAAAATCTAACGAAAGAGCGATTTGACCATGTAGCAATCGCTGTGCACATCTATTCCTACCGGACAATTCCGACCGGCGCTGTGCCGGATGACGTGCAGCCTTTAACGAGGCTTTTACTGCAAATTTCTTCTGCATATAACCGGCGAAGCGAAATTAGCGTGAACGGAAAAAACTATAACTTCGTTGATGCTACAGGACGGGTGGAATTTATGTTGGCTGGTCATAGCCACGCCGATTATACGCTTGTTGACAGCGGTATCCCGATTATTGCCACTCTTGATTGCGGCAATAATCAGAGCTATAAAGCTGATTGCTCGTTTGATTTGGTATTTGTTGATTACGATAATCGAAAAATTAAATGTATAAGGGCTGGCGTTGGAGAAGACCGTGAAATAAATTTGGATAGCTAAAGGAAGCTTTAGTTGATTAATTTTTTGATATTTTTGCTTTACGCATATTGGCACTTTATTTACTTTGTGCTATAATAAAGACACAAAGTAAATAAAGGAGAAAAATATATGGAAGATTATGCAACGATTTTGGTAGACCAGTTTTTGTCTTGTGTAGCGAACAAACTGTCGGTTGATAATGCCAATATGATTCGCGGAGAGTTATCCGAGGTATTAAGACATTATAAAGTAGAGCCAGCCGGTGAGAATATGATTCCTTATAAAGGTTATCTGCCGGAATGTTACGAAGCGTTTTTTGTGTGTAAAAAAATTGAAGGCTCTAGTGATAAAACGCTGAGTCTTTATATGCTACGGTTAAATCATTTCTTTAAGATACTTAATAAACCGTTGAGAGAAATTACGGCTAACGACGTTCGCGCATATTTATATACATATCAAAAAGAGCATGGTGTCTCTAATCGTACCCTTGATAGTATTCGTAGCGCCCTTCATAGCTTCTTTTCTTGGTCATCTGGTGAAGGATATATTGAGAAGAATATTATGCTGGTTGTAAAGCCTATTAAGTATGAACGCAGACAGAGAGTACCATTGTCAGATTATGAACTTGAACAGTTGCGTGAAGCGTGTGTGACAAAAAGAGATAAAGCTATTATTGAAGTTTTTTATAGTACAGGTTGTCGTGTTGACGAACTTATAAAACTTGATAAACAAGAAGTTGATTTTGCTAAAGGCGAAGTACAACTTTTTGGTAAGGGTAGCAAACATAGAGTTTCTTATTTGTCTGCACATTCTGCTATTGCTCTCAATAATTATCTAAACTCTCGCCTTGATAATAACGATGCTTTATTTATTTCGGAACGTAGTCCTCATAATCGCCTCACTAAAGCTGGCATTGAAAAGATTGTTCGTGAGCTTGGTGAGAAGTCTGGTATTCAGAGAAGAGTATACCCACACTTAATTCGTCATACTACGGCAACAATGGCATTGCAGCGCGGTATGGATGTTACAGAGATTCAGAGGCTTCTTGGTCATTCAAATGTTGCAACAACTATGATTTATGCAAAGGTTGACCAGAATAATGTAAAAACAAGTCACAAAAAATACATTCAATAAACGCATAGAAAACAAGACCAGTTGTATAACTGGTCTTGTTTTATTTTATAACATTGTATGAATTATTTTAATTTAATTTATACGGTGATTATTATGACTGTAAATGAATCGAAATTTATTATTCAGAAATTAATCAAGTATTCTATGGAAGAACTTGAAATGGCAGAACATTATCAAAAAATGATGGCCCACATGGAAGATTCTTCTGCGTTCTCTAAATTTAAAGAATTTGCGAACCAAGAACTTGCTCACCATGAGTATGACTTATCAACCGCAATGGCAATGGCACAGAAACTAAAAGATGAAAATGAGATTGCAGATGTGGACGAGTTTATAAATGATATTTATAAGCAGAATCAGACACATTGGAAGGAAAAGATTGTTTGGAAAATTGCAAACACAAAACCAAAAACCTCCCGTTAAATGATGCTGGGCGAAGGGACTAGAGGTCGTTAAACAGCGACGATAAATATTGAAGGTATTGGGATAATACTATGGTATTATACAGTATCTTTGATTTTAAATGTTTATTGCTATGGCAACTATCCTTGAGTAGATATACTTGAGGGTAGTAACGATGGCAATAAAGTCATCGAGAAATTAAAGGAATTATTCGGAGTGAAAGGAGATAACATGGAAGATAGTCTACTGAAACATAAAGACGAAACCGATAAGGAATATGGTTTGCGTTTAGCCATGAATAAAGATATCTATGGTATTAGCTGGACTAAGATTTGTGACCTTATGTTCGAAGCTACTGGTGTTAGAAAAGACGAAAGCGCTTATCGTAAATATTATATGGCGTTCATTGACGGAATGGATTATCAAAAAAACAAAGACCCGTCTGAACAAATGGATAAATTAATGGACAAAGAACTAGATGTAAAATTAGAAACTGTCAAGATGCGTGATTATAGAGCAGCACTTAACCGTGACGTTAATAAGATTGCTCGTTTTGATATGCTCAAACAGGACATATCCGATTATGTTATCAAGAACCATTTGGAATTTAATGATAATAAAAGTAACTTTTCATCAACTGAGAAGAGTGCTATTTTGTGCCTATCTGATTTCCATTATGGTATGGTAACTGATAATTATCTTAATAAATACAATCCTGAAATCTTCCATGAGCGCATGACCAAACTTTTTGACGCAGTTGTTAAGAAGATTTATTCTGAAAAGATTGGTACTCTGTATGTTATTAATTTAAACGATGCTATTTCTGGGTATATTCATAATACTATTCGGATTGAGAATCGTAAGAATGTTATTGAACAAGTAATGGAAGTTTCTAATGCTTTGGCAGAGTTTCTAAATGGGCTTTCTCAACATTGTAATATTGAATATTATTCTGTTATTGATAATCATTCTCGTTGTATGGCTAATAAATATGATAGCTTGCAAAATGAAAATTTTTCTCTTCTTGTTGATTGGTATCTAAAGGCCGCTCTGCGCTATGTACATAATATTCATATTAATGAGAACGAATTTGATAATGATATTTTAACATTTAGTATTTATAACTGGAATTATCTAGGCTCTCATGGAGACAAAGATAGCATTCATGATATAGTTCAGAATATGACGCTTTTAACCCACAAGTTCTATGATGCGATGTTTATTGCGCATAAACACCATGTAGAATCTAAAGAGGTTGATGGGACTATGGTTTTTATGAATGGTTCTCTTTGTGGTACAGATAATTATGCCAAGTCTTTGCGTATTACTTCCCACCCTTCCCAGACTATGTATATTGTCACTCCTGATAATCCCTATGAATCTATAAATATTATCCGTTTGGATTAAGGTGGTGGTTACATGGCTATTGCTAAAAAGGGGAAACAAATCGGAGAAGAGACGAAAAAGAAACTGATTTGCATTAGTTGTGGCTGTGGAGTTCAAAATAATTTCAATGCCACAAAAGATGAATATCATAAGTTCTTTAATAAGATACCATATTGTAAGGATTGTGTCAAGTCTATTTATAAAGAATACTTGGTAAAATACAATGGCAATACAAACCTCGCTATTTATTTTACTTGTAGAAAAATTGATATTCCGTACATTCACCAAGCATATTTGGCGGCTATGAAAGAATCTCAGAATGAAAACTCTGTGTTAAGTGGAGAAGAAAACCTATTACCAATTTATCTAAAGAATCTTGCATTCGCAGATAAAAATGGTTGGGGTTCGAGCTTTGACGATTCTCAGGGTGAAAACAATATCGAAGGTCTTAGTAACTACGATGTCTATACAAAGATTAAACGTCCTAAGAAAGTTACTGGTGAACTTGGTGACGACGACAATTACGAAGACATTGAATTTAGTACAGCATACCTACAAAGTGTTTGGGGAAGATTTGATAATGATGACCTAGCATATCTTCAAAATGAATATATGGATTGGGAGTCTAAACTGGGTCAAATTGACACCAAAGATATTGATATTATTGTTAGACAGATTTGTTATCAAACTCTTGATATTAATAAAGCTCGTGAACATGGTGAAGATGTTACAAAGAAACTAAACGCTCTAACTTCACTTATGAATAATGGTGGCTTACTTGAAAAACAAAATAGAGCTGTGCAAAATTCTAAGGTTGTTGGTCAGCGTATTGAAGATATTGAAACATTCAGACCTGTTAAAAAAGCTGACCCTGAATTGGCAGATGTAGATAATGTTAATTTGTTATTTGATGCATTTGCTGGTTGTACTGCAAGGGCTTTGGGTAAAAATAATAAATATGTTGAAAAATTTGAAAAGGAGTTTGAACCTTGGAGTATTGATATAATTGAAAAGGGTAAGGCTCAACTTCTTGGAACGGAGAGTGATGAAGAATGTCAGAGTCAGACAAAATCACAATCCGAAGACTAAAGAAAAAACGTGCTACACTTCAAGAGCAATACAATGAAAATTTTGAAGCATGGGTTGGATATTGGAGAGCAAATCCTCAAAGATTTATTACTGAATATCTAGGTTTGCCATTGTATGATTTTCAAAAAGTTTTAATTTGGGAAATGAATAATACAGCAAACTATATATTTATAGGAAGCAGAGGCATAGCGAAATCTTCTCTGACGTTAGATTTCTGTTGCCAAATGGCGATTCTTTATCCCGGTCTCAAAATTCTTGTTGTTTGTCCTGTTAAATCACAGAGTAAACAATTCGTTAAGAAGATTTACGAGTATATGCGAATGAGTAAGAACCTAGAACAGGAAATCAAAGTTGATGAGATTAAGATTGGCGTTAATGAATGTCAAGTTCCGTTCAAAAATGGTTCTACAATTTTTACTGCGACGTACAGTGAAAATGCATTGGGGTTACGCGCAAACATACTTATTGTTGATGAATTTGTTCGTACAGAAAAAGAAGTAATTACTCGTGTTTTTGACCCAATGCTTTCCGACCCAAGAAAACCAAGGTATCTTGATTTAACAAGAGAAGAACGAGCAGAAGAATATAAAAAAGAAGAATTAAGGAAAGTTTATCTATCTTCTATCAGACGAGCTGATGAATGGTCTTATAAAACATTTGAGGATTATATAGACTGGATGACGGACGGTAATAGAGATTATTGTGCAACAGTTGTTAGTTATGTTCTTGGTGTTAAAAATGGGTTTATAAGTAAAAAGAAGGTTGAAGACACTTTCAAGTCCAACCTCGAAAATATAAATATTTTGCAAGCAGAATATAACTGTATACCTGAACGTGGCACTGGTAATTCTTATTTCACATATAAAATGATGGATAGAGTTAGAACTAACTCTAAGGCATTCTGCTGTATGTCTGATGAAGAGTATATTCAGTATAAAGATTGTAGAGAAAAATATCCTTACTATCAAGAAAAACTACCTAATGAAATTAGGTTACTATGTATGGACGTTGCTGTTATTGAATCTAGCAAGAACGACAATACTGCATTTTTTATTATTAGGTTAATTCCTGATAGTGGAAGATATACAATTATTGTGCCATACGCAGATAGTATGCACGGTCTAAACTCAATCGCTCAAACTAAGAGAATGAAACAATTATTTTATGAGTTTGAATGCGATTACATGATACTTGATACACAAGGCGTGAAATGCTTGCGCCAATTATATAGTAATATATAATTAAGTATTGCGGAAGAAAACTGGAAGGCTGGAATGCCAATCAGAGTGGAAGTTATATAATAATATATATAACACACACAACGCATAGAGATTGAAACTATTTATAGAATATAACATCTCCAAGAGTCCGCAACTCCTATTTAAATTTAGGATGAAAAGATATGCTAAACTAATGCGAATAATAAGTATTAGAATTTAGAGATAAAAAGCTCTAAAGATAATAAATGAGGTATTTCTATTTTTGACTATGCCACTACAGAAACCTATGATGAAAATCGTGGCGTTACTTACCCAGCGTGGACAGTGGTTAACCCAGAAGATATTAAAATGGTTAATCGCACTATTGATAGAAATGCGGTTCCTGTAATTTATTCTGTTAAAACTCCAATCCAGTTGAAGTCTGCTATGTTCAGTAATATGCGTGATTTGATTACTGATGGGCGAGTTAATCTACTTGTTGATAGTCAAGAGGGTCTTGATTATATGATGAAGAACTATCAGTATTATAAGATTGAAGACGAGGATTTAAAGAAACGTCTTATGAATCCTTATGTACAAACTAATCGGCTTGTTGATGAGGCAATTAGTTTGGAACAGGTGGTTACTCAGGGCTATATTAACCTAAAGGAAAAAGCTGGGAATCGTAAAGACCGTGTTATGTCTTTGGCTTATGGTCTTTGGTACGCCAAGTTACTAGAAGACCAGTATATTAACAAACAAGAAACTAACAGTCTATTAGATTGGACGTTCTTTGGTTAAATTATTTTTATAGAAAGCGAGGTGAGATGTTTGCCAAGAAAAAAGAAAACTGAACAAGAAACGTTGTCTGAGAAACAGGTTAATGATGTTCTAAATGCGTATGATTATTTCATGAATTTTTCTGATTCTTACAACCGTAGTTATAGAAGCGCCGATTATAATACACCCGACGCTGTTAATAGACGGTTAAAGGATATTAATTTAACACAAGTAGACACAACTGTTACAGAAATTGAAAACGCTCTAAAAAACGCAAAAGATTCAGAAGAAATCCTTTCTAATTATGCCCAGACGCTTGAAATTACAAATATGTCTTTTAAGCGGATGACACAATATCTTCCAAACCTAGCCGCATTTAACCTTACTTTCGACCCAATCAATGTTACAAAAGAATCTGAACTAAAGTCTAAAGAATTTAAGAAAGACTTGGCTATTGTAGATGATTTTTGCAATAGATTCGATTATCGAGCAGAATTTGCAACTGCTTTGCGTCAGTGTTTTAGGCAAGGTGTAATGTTCGGAGTCCTTCGTGATGAGGGAGATAGATATACTATTCAAGAGCTGCCTAAACAGTTTTGTAAAATTACAGGTCGTTTTGATTATGGATACCTATTTGATTTCGATATGAACTGGTTTATTAATATGGATGGTGTTGATATAGATATGTATCCGCCAATCTTTAAGCGTATGTTAAATCGTATCCAGAAGAATTTTGCTAAACCATACGACCCTGCAAGACGCTTACAATCAAGAAACACTGGGTTTGGGCATTGGCAACAAACGTCTCCTGAGAACGGGTTCTGGTGCTTTAAATTAGACCCTGAACTAGCAACTATTTTACCTTATTATTCGGGTATTCTTGGAAACGCAAGTTTTCAACCAGTTGTTAGAGGTCTGCAACAGGATAAATACTTTATTGATGCTTCTAAAATTTTGGTTGGTATCCTTGGATTTAACAAGGAACAGAAAAGTGGTCAAGTTGCTAACTCTATTAATATGACCCCTGAGATGATTGGTAAATTTTTAGGTGTTGCTCGTAAAGGATTGAATAGTCAGATTGGTTTGGCTGTATTGCCTATTGATGATGTTAAGGCAGTAGACTTTAGCACTTCAAACACTAATTCAGACGTTGATTATGCAAGTTCTGTTGTTAAGCAAAGTATTGCTTCTAGTGAAGCTCTATTTGGTACTGAAAAGCTGAATAGCCACCAGTCTAAACTTGCATCCGCAATTGATAATAACACCATTGAAGCGCTTTATCCAATGTTTGCTAATTTCATGGAGTTTTTCATCAATCAACGAACCACTAAATATAAGTTTAAAATTCGTTTCCATGACGAAAATGTTCCAGACCAAAAGGCAGAACGTAAAGCACTATTCAATGATTTTTCTAAGATAGGATTCGTAGATATGCAACTCGCTGCTCGTTGCAACGATATGAATATTTTCGAGTACACAAGGCATCTACAAATTTCTAAGAGTTGTTTTGATGTAAAAGGAATGATTATTCCTCTAAATCAATATCTGGCTCCCCCTGTGCAAACTAGAACTGGTACTGGCACAACAACAAAACCACCAGAGAATCCTCTTACTAAAGGTAGCGTTGGTAGACCACCAAAACCTGAGAGTGATTCTGAGTCTACGGAAGCAAGTTGGGCTAGGGGTTCTAATGAACTCAAACAGGAATTTAACGAGTAAACGAGGTGATATAATTGGCACTATCTAAAGAAGTGATTAAGGCTCTAAATAGCTCTAATGGTCTAACTCAGTCTTTAAATGTCGGTCAGGCTATTTCTGACGCTATTGATGAATGTGGCGGTTCTACTACCAATGTGCAGAACGTCACTAATGTAATTGATGCGCCTAAGATTGCGCACCACGATAAGCTAGATGGTAATGTTACAATTGCTACTCTAAAGAGCGCTTACAATTCTCTAGTGGACGACCTGATTAAGGCTGGTCTAATGGAGTAATAATATATGTTAAATTTGACATTGAAAGGGGGTGACATGAGATTGGAGAATAAAAGTTTATATTTCACATTTGGTATTGACGACGTAAATGTTATTGAAGATGATGATAGATTTGCTATCACTAAGATTCGTGCATTTGCAGAAAAAGAGAATAGTCACACTCAGCCAATTTCTTTCGATTCTCTTAAAATGACTGCTAATACTATTTATAATGTTCCTGTTGTAGTTGAGTTTACTGATTGGAATGATGACGGTATTGGTACTCACTCTAAGGCAGAAATCCCGGTTGGGTTTGTTTACTCTGAAAACAATCCTGTCACCTTTGAATATGATGAAGAGCGAGACAAGAATTTCTTGACTATTAAAGCTCTTATTTGGAAAAACTATTCCAAAAATATTGTTGATATTATTCATAGTTCTAATGACAGAAAGAAAGTATCTGTTGAAATGACCACTACTGATTATCAAGATAATGGCCTATTTGATAAGCCAGATGTTTATAGCTGGAAATATCAAGCTATTACTATTTTGTCAGACCAAGTTGCAGAGGCTTGTAAAGGAAGCAATGTTCAGCTTATGAAATTCTCTGAGGATAAAGAAAATTATATTAAAGAAAATTTTGCTGACAAAATTTCTATTGATAATTCTAAAGAAGCCGCTACAAGTGGCGAGTGGTCTAATCCCGGTCAGAAGCTATTCAAACCAATTACAGAAGCGTCTAATGCAAAGTCCTTGCTAAAAGAAGCATATTTGATTGGTGATTTTTCTGATAATGATTATGAGATTACTAAATTCAAGTATCCTCATCACGTTATTCGTGATGGCAAACTTGTTGTTCATAAAGATGGTCTGCAAGCTGCATTCTCAAGAGCGGCACAGCAAGGCATTGTTAAGGGAGATGTTAAATCTCACCTGTTGAAACATTATCATGAACTTGGTTTAGATACTGAAAATTTTGCAGAATTTGGTTTCTCAGAAGAGGAATTTAACCAATATTTTGCAGAAGATTATAAACAGGACGAGGGTGAAAACGTGGAAGAAGAGAAGAAAGTAACAGAAGCCGAAGCTACTGAACCTGAAAAGGAAGAGGAAGCAAAGGTCGAAGAGGCAGAAGCAACCGAAGAAAAGACCGAGGAAAAGGTTGAAGAGGCTTGCGAAACCGAAACCATCACAGAATCTTGCGAAACTGAAATGGGCAGTGACAAGAAAATGGCTGACGATGAAGACGATAAAGATGATGATTCCGATGAGCGTCATGATGAGTCTGACAAGGACGATGATGACAATAAGGAAAATATGTCTCTTGAAGAAGCTATGTCTGAAATTTCTAATCTAACCGCTGAAAATGAAAAGTTGAAAAAGGATAACGAAGCATATATGGCTAAATTTGAGGCCATGTCTGATTATGATGAATTAAAGGCTTTTAAGTTTGCAGCAGAAGAAAAAGAAAAGCAAGAAGCTAATATGGTTAAGATGTGTGAAGTCCTAGACGAAATCTCTGAAAAGGGTGTTGAAATGTCTGAGGATGAACGTAATGCTTATATCGCTAAATTTAGCGAATATGATAGTGTAGCCGCATGGAGTAACATGGTAAAAGCCGCAGAGTTTGACCGAGTTAGTGCTCCCTCTGGCAACATTCACAAGATTGGTCTACCTTATGGAGAGAAGAAGAAATCTACTGGTTCCATTTGGGACAATTAAAAATTATTAATTTTAGGAGGAAATTTTACTATGTATGATGTTCTAATTAAGAACGGCTATGCGGCTCTAAATGTTGATAACTGGAACCGTACTGTCGTATGCGAAGAGGATGTACCCAACGGTGCAGTTTTTGCTCTAAGTGAGTATTCTACCGATGCTGATAGCAAGATTGTTTGGAAGGCTGGCAAGCCTGCCGCAGACGCAAAGAATCTATGGATGGCATCTAGCCCCGAAGTCGTTATTACTACTCTACCCGATGGCACTGAGCTAAAGGGTATTGATAACAATATCCGCGACTTCGTAAATATCAAGGGTCATCCTATTGATGCTTTCAAGCTAATTGAAGACGATGTTCTTACTATTGTTCCTAGCACAGCTAATGCAACTGCAATGGCTACTGCAAAGTTCCTAATTCCTGATGCTACTAAGTTCACCCTAAAAGCACAGGCTGAGGCTACCGCTCCCGCTGCTGGTATGTATCTAAAGGCACTGGGTGCTACTACCGCTCACATTGGCGATGGCAACCTAGTTAAGAAGGCAGTTACCGCTTACAAGTTTGTTGTCTGTGTAGCTTGATGATATTTTAAGAAAAGGAGAATAATACTATGAATGAGAAGACTCTAGCTTTCTCCGGCGATATGACTGCCGAAGTAAAGATTAAGGATTATTTTAATGACTATGCAAAGCAGCGTGGTCAGTACGACGGCCCTGTTGACACCTCTATCTCTTTTGCCGAGAAGGAGAAGAAGATTAATGACCTACTGATGGCAGAAGTTAAGAAGCTATCTGGTCTGGATTTCAATAATTCTTTTGCCTCCATTGAGATGATGGCTAAGAATCCCACCTTCCAGTGGGCATACATGGCCGTTATTGATGCAGCCATTGATATGGTTCTACCTGATTTTGTAGACCGTACTACCAGTGTCTACACCGAAATGCGTAATGGCGCTATTGGTGATAGCTTTAAGTTTGATGTTGAGTCTAACGACCTGTTTATTGTCTCCAAGGCTGGTCGGAATCAGCGTAATACTGAGTTCCAGCGTGAAGATATTGGTCAGCGTTCCATCATCCCCTTCAACCACAATATTTCTGTTTCTTCCAATAAGTACAAGGCTCTGTGTGGCAAGGAATCTATGGCTCGTTTCCTGATGAAGGCTGTTCTGTCTATGGAAGCAGAACTAACCAAGGAAATTGCTCTAGCATTTGCTACCGCCATGGATGATGTTAAGGACAATGGCGCAGAGGCTCTACACGTTGCTGGTCTAGCTGACAAGAGCGTTATCAAGCTGATTCAGACTGTTTCTGCTTATAACCGTGCTCCCGCTATTCTGATGGGTACTATGAGTGCTGTTCATGACCTACTTCCTCAGTCTGCTAATCTGCGTATGATGGTTGATTCCGATTACGTTCGTGTTGGCTATATCTCCAACATTTATGGTACTGATGTAATGGTTATGCCTCAGTATGCCGATTATGCCGCTGCTGACCAGTACAAGCTGGCTCTGCCTGATGATAAGATTTATGTCATTAGCCCCTCTGCTCAGAAGCCTGTTAAGCTGTGCCTAGAGGGTGCTACTACCTCTAACACTGTTGATAGCAATGCAGACGCAGACCTAACAACCAATACTACCATTAACAAGAGCTGGGGTATCGGTGTCATTACCAACGCTATTGCTGGTGTCATCACCGTCAGCTAATTGATTGTTAAATTTTGAATAATTACCCTACTCTTTTGGGAGTAGGGTATATATTATTCATAAGGATTGAAAGGGGTATAAAATGGCAACCAATACACAGAGAATTGAAAACCTTGAAAAAGGTATGTCAGAAATGCAGGGTACGCTTGGTCAGATTCTTGCTACACTACGCGGTTTTTCTACTTCCTCTGCTCAAAATGAATCTGTTGCAGTTGCACACGAGGATAACCCATCCGAAGAAGATTATACAGAACCAGAGGACGGAAAGAGCATTCGTATTCGCAGTCTGTTTAATGGGACTCTTAATCTTGCTTATGGGGATAGACGCTTTGTTACTTTTAATAAGTACGGTGACGAAAATCGTGTGTTATATCGTGACTTGATTCAAATTGTGAATATAAATCACAAGTTTGCGGAAGAAGGATACTTTGAAATTGAGGATGCAAGTGCTGTTTATTTTCTCGGTATGACTTATGCTTATAACAATATTATTAAGTATAAGGATATTGAAAATATTTGCAGTTATTCCGATGACAAGGTAAAAACCTTAATTGAGAACGCAAGTGATTATCAGAAAAGCCTAGTAGCAAATCGTGTTGCTCATCAGATTGTTGATGGCAAGAACGTAGACTATAACAAGGTTAATTTGATTAATAAGCTGTGTTCCGTAGATATTAGTAAGCGTGCAGAGTCTATTCGCTCACTTGCTTAAATTATTTTAAATAAGAAAGGCGGTGAATGGGATTGAACAATATTAATCTGTTTGATGATGAAATAGAAGATAAGCCTGTTGAAGAACCAGACGCTCCACCAGAGCAAACACAACCTTCTGGTACAAATTTTAACGAGATTTATAAATTATTTCTGATTTCATTACAGGATTACGAGTTGAAACGACTATTTAATGATAATCCAGAAGCAGCAGATGATTTGCTTATGTATTTTCTATTAAGAGCTATTCCGCTTTTTATAAATTGTCAGAAAGATATTGAACAATATCATCAAAATGAATTAGGAGAATATGAATTTAACGACACATTGACATTAACAGAAAAGACTATTCTTTCAGATTTAATGGTTCAATGTTGGCTTGATTTTATAATTTCTGACACTACTCAACTTGGTGGTTTGCAAGATACTGACTTTAAGCGTGAATCCGCTTCTAATAATTTGAAAGAGAAAGCAAATTATGCAGATAGATGGAGAGAAAAGACAAATCAGAAAATTATAAACTATGGTTTAAAGAATACCCCATTTGCTGAGTGGGCGGTGGGAAACTATGGACTTTAATGGGATTAATTTTTCTGACAAAGAAATTCAAGAGTATAAACAATCTGTAATTAATAAATTATTTGCAATTCTTGGAATTTTTGAGGATTGTGAAGCTATAAATGATTATTCTGGGTATACTGCTTACATTAAGAGATTAACAAGAGAATTTAACGGGTTATACAATATGTTCGGTATTGTAAATTTCCTTTCTGTTGTTAGTATTCTTGAGGGTTCGCAAGTACCCATTGAACATTCAGAGGTTAAACGACTAGTGTTCCATTGTATCTCTCTGGTCAAAAAGGCTAGGTGATATATATGTCATACTATGATACTTTTATGAATGTTAATAAACACCCTGCTCAAAGATGGAGAAACCAACTTCAAGACACGGTTGATAAAGTCTTTGAGAATGCGTCTACTTGGTGGGACGATGTATGGGAAGAGAAAGAGTTTGGCTCAGATGGTCTTGAGACAATTATAACTAATGAAGAAAAAAGAGAAGAACTATTTAATAAAATAGATATCCGTATTACATCACTCGTTGATGCTAAAACCGGTCAGCGTGTAAACGATGACTATAAGAAATTAATTTATAAAGATTTGGATTATAGACCAAAGCTAGGACAAAGGTATTTCTTCGACGATAATATCTGGATTATATATTCGCGTGATAATATTCGCAAGAGTTCATCCAGTGTTTATGTTAGACGTTGTAATAATACGATTAATACTCTAGCAGAGGACGAAAAAACAATTCATTGTGAACCATGCTATATCGAATACAAAATTGTTGAAGACCAGATTTCTACATCAGAAGTTATTGATGTAGCCAAAGACAAAATTGAAGTTGTTTGCCAGTATAATGATTGGACAAGCCAGTATAGAATTAATACTCGTTTTATGTTAAATGGTGTAACATATAAGATTAGACAATTTGTCAATTTCTTAAATATGAACACATTTCAAGATAATCCGGGCTTGTTAAAATTCTATGCAGACTTTGAAAATTACAATGTGGCAGACAATCCGAAGAACGATTTGGCTAATGATGATAAAGAGCTAAAAGAGCCAGAAGAATTTACTATTCTTTTGAATGGCTCTAAAACGTTTGTTTTCGATGAGAACAACTATACGTTTAAATGTAACAAAGATAAAACAGTTTCAGAAGATTATTATTCATTCACATTTACCAATAATAGCTTTAAAATTAAAAACTATCATAAAAGCAACAATCCCCTTATTGTTGATTGTTATCAAGATGGTATGCTAGTAAAAACATTTGAGATTAAATTAGGAGGTGTTATTTAATTGTATTACGAAGAACTTAGTCCTATTGTATTTGCAGTTATTTATAACAGACTTCTAAGAAGTGAGCGTTTAGTTAGGCTTTTAACCTGTTATAAAAGGAATAAATCACCGTATCTTGATACTTCTTTCGAAGAAGAAATAGAGAGAATTGGTGGTGTAAATAATCTTGTTTATATGGGGCAAGACCTAGATAAATGCACAGACGTTCATATTTATCCATTAGAGCATATTCCTGACGCAAAATTAGACCAAAAAACATATTTAACTGTAACACTTAATGGTGGTTACACCACAGAAGTTGCGCAGTATAAAAAAGTTATTGTGTGTGTTGATGTGGTAGTTCACGATGAACAAAGTGTTATTCTGTCTGATAATCCCGACTATCCGATAGCTTATCGTCTTTACGATATCGTGCATGAAATTGATGCAATCATTAATGACAAAAGGTTGGAAGACTTTTCTCCCGGACGTATGAGCCTGATAGGATTTCAACGTCGTTATTATAATGGTTATTTTAATGGTTTGCAGCTTCAATATCAACTAACACTAAACAGCACAATTGGTTGTGATGGTGGTTCTACAAATCTACTACCTAAATTTATTCTAAAAAATTGAACGCTTTACAGTTGTATAGCGGGAGACCGCTAAAATTAGCAGAAAACGTATATGTAGAACACCCAAAAGTTAATAAATTATTTAGCGACGTTGGGGAAAAAGATGTTTATAGTGAATATATGAAAAATCTGACTCTCATTATCACACAGTCGAAAGATATTGCTGATATTTTATGGGTTGAAAATAAAATATGGTACGAAGATATTAAGTCTGAATATGATTTTTTTATTCAAGAATGCCTATCAGATAGTACATCAAACAATGTTTTTATTAGAGATGGTGAACTTGTCTCAGAAAATGACGAAGAGTGTATTGTTATCAATAATGATATGTCTAATGCGCTTAATTACTTTCTAAATTTGGACGGTAAGTGGATTGTATTAGGTAGAACCATTGGAGAAAACACACAAATATTCCTTTTGAGCGTTAAATGTGAAAATGATAAGTTATATATAGAGTCTGATTCTGTTAAATTTAACGAACAGACTTATCATATATTGGTAGAATATTTAAGAGATATAAATTGGATTCATCCTAAATATGAATTTCTTAAAGGTGCTACCAAAAAAGCAAAAAAAGTAATCTTACAGAGAAACTACGAAGAAAGAGAATACGAGGCAAGAAAAAATAAAAGTAGAGATAAAGAACAAGAAGATTTTCAATGTATATTATCTTGTCTCGTAACTTTTAAAATATTTTCATACGAAGAACTTTTCAGCAAACCTATATATGTGATTTATGATTCGTATTTCAGATATATTCAAGCTGACAATTATAGAAATACAATGGATGCTTTACACTCCGGGTGTATTGACACAAAGAAAACCCCGATTGATATAAATAAAATTCATTGGTCTTCTATTATAAATAATGAAAGTTAATTATTTAAGGAGGAAATAGTTATGGCAAAAGGAACACCTAAGAACTTTGTTATTCAACAGGTGTATGAGATTCTAATGCAGAAGCCATCTGATGAGAGCATTATCGGATATTTAAAGCATTGCAAGACTTCTAGTATTGAGAATACACAAGAGATGGTGTACCCTAGTGGCGGCAAGGGTAACTCCTATATCGGTCGTGGCTTTGGGCACTCAAAGCACGCCACCTTTAATATTGAAAATGCAACTTGGAATACTGATGTGCTTGCAGCACAGAATGGTACTGACGTTGTTATGGGTGAAACTACTTATACTAAGTATGTTCAGATTGACCTAAAGGAAGGCACTACCGTGTATGATTTGACTTTGCCCGCTGTAAAAAAGACTGGCGCAACTCGGTATATCGGTACTATTTATGGTACTCAAAAAGATGGTGACTATGTAAAGGTTCTAACAGAGGACGACACCACTTCTTCTGGGAAGTTTAGCTATACCCCAGAAGTTACATCTAGCGAGATTAAAAAGGCTAAGATTACTCTTGATGAAACCGATGTAACTACAATGGTTCAGACCCTTGGCTGTACTAAGCTATCCATGGCTTATACTATTAAGTCTAAGGCAGTGGCACAGCGTATTAACATCAAGACCAATACAATGCCTGATACCGCACTAGTAACTGCCTATGGTCTAGTTGCAGATATTTGCGACGGCAGCCTGTATCCTTGTATCGTTCATGGTATGGCTCAGATTGATGGCAACTGGACATGGGATTTGTCTGCTGACGGTGACCCCGCAGTACACAATATCTCTATGGAGTTTGTTGCTGGTTGTGAATCTGACGACCTGTATTCTATTATTATTGATACTGACGAGGAGTAATTCTTTGCGATTAAATGTAGGTAACGTATTTGCGTTACCTACATTTTTTATTATTATTGAAATGCGAGGTGAACTATTTGCCTTATAAAAAATTAAATATTAAAAATGGTCAGATTTTAAATCAAGCTCATCTAGCACATTTTGAACAAGGAATATCAGAAAATAGTACGAACATTGAAGAAATACAGAATAAAATAAAAGATATTGAAGATAATGGGGGGGGATAATACTCCTATTATTTACCCTCAACAATTTGGTGCTATTGGCGATGGCGAAACAGATGATACGGAAGCTTTAATAAGAGCCCTAAGCCGTGATAATTGTGTTGTTGACGGTGGAAATAAAAAGTACAAGTACTTTGAGATTATCGTCAACAACGTTGAAAATCTGGAAGTTCGGAACGTGATTTTTTGGAAGGGCGCGAACATGGTGCTAGAGGGATGCAAAAACATCCGGTTTGTGAACTGCACATGGGAAGGCATCAACCCGAACGGTATAAACAAGATATGGACTTGCGGCATCCGGCTGCGGGGACGCACGAATGTCAGCCCTACGGCAAAGCAGTTGCGCAACGACGCCTTTAAACTTGCCCTCTATAACGACCATCCGGGTCTGCGGGCGCATGAGTACCGTAGTACCATTATCGAGAACTGGATGCGTGGACTATAAGGCATAAAAACAAACATATATAAACAATAAAATATAAGCAATATTATAGAAAGGGGGATTACATGGCTTACGATTTAAGTAAAAAAAATAAACGTAGGTTTGGCAAAAATATATGTTCAACTTGCCGATTCTCTATACCTCCGAAAAATTGATGCACAAAAAGAGTATCTTTCTTTATCTGGCGGTACTCTAACAGGTGATGCAACATTAGACGATAGCTCATTGTATCTCAAAAAAAATTCAAATGTATCTAAATTTAGTCAAAACTCAAATAATAACCTAGATATTTATAGTGATAAAAATATACAGTTCAGCACGAATGGCTCTACCTATTTCGTTGCAAATCCAAGCTATATATCTTTAGAAAATAAGCACAATAATGTATCTGTCGAACTTGTAAACGAAGATGGTTCTGGTTCCCCTTATGGCGGACTTACAATTTACAGTACAAAAAACGGAGCCCCTGAGATGACAAGTGCCATTAGCTCTGGTTATATGAACGGAACTCCATACCAAGATTTTACAGTTGAAAATGGCGGTCTTTTTTCTTGGAATGTTGTTGATGGCGACGATATAAATGGTGTCGCTAGGATTGACAAGACCGGTTTAACATTAGCTAATCCAGATTCAACCTCTGGTAAGTTCTCTATGCTTAAATTTGAAGGTGGTAATAATGGTTTTGTATCTATATTTAGCCCAGAAGAAAATACATTAACACTTTCCGCTTCTGATTGCATTATGTTGAATAATAATCTGGGCGTTTCTGATACAGCTGTTATGCTATATCAAGAAAATAAAATCCATTTTGATGGCGGTCATGATAATGGTGTAGTTATGTATAGCAAAACCGGTTCTCATGAGCTAAGTATTGACCTAGAGGACAAGCATTTCTTAATTAACAGAAACGGTTTTATTGGAAATGCGAGTACAGCAACAGCGGCTTCAAAATTGTCACAAGAAAGAACTGTATCTGGCGGTACAGATGTTGTGTTAAATTATAAATATGATGGTTCAGACGATTCAAAAGCAGACGTTGGTTTTTATTCATGTAATGCAAAAGTTGGAAACCAGAATAATTATCCATACCATCGTATTGCAAGAATTGATTTAACTTCTGAGAATTATAAAGACTGGTCAACAACACTATATATTTCTCAGGGATATCTTGGTGGTGGTTTTGGTATTTGCAGAATCGCAATGAGAACTAATGGCACAGGTGCTAGGTCTGGCGTTGAAGTAAAGTGGCTTGCTAGAAATAATCTATCAACAGACTTTGTTCAGATTGCAGTTGATGATACAATCAATGCAACCTACGCTGATGTATTTGTGAAGATTGAATCTTCCTACGCTTCTACCACAATTAGAGCGTTTGCGTCTGAATCTCGTGGTTTTATTAAGAGAACATGGATTCTTGTTGATTCAGAAGAAGTTGACAACACTACGGAAGATACAAGGGGAAGTTCTGTAGAGTGTTACAAATCAATATCCGATGCCGGAAGCGAAATACACAATGCTCAATACACTGCCATTATTACCGGAAGCGATACAATGGCAGAAAGAGCGAATCGTGATTCTAATGGTCAACAAATAGTTGCTACTTATATCACAAAAATTGAATTGTCTGGTGAAAATACACTTAAAGTTACATACGGTGATGGTCATCACGACACAGTAGCAATACAGTAAATAACGTATAGAAAGGGATGTATTATTATGATGGAAATTCTAACTCCTATTATTGTTAATTTAGTTCGTATTATTATTGCCGGTTGTTTTGCATATCTATGCAAGTCTGTCATCCCCGCTGTTACCCCTTGGCTAAAGCAGATTGGTCTATATCATGTTGTAAAATATTTTGTAAATGCAGCTGAAAAGATGGCGTCCACAAGTCAAATTCCTAAAGAAACTAAGAAACAGTGGGTAAAGGATATGCTTAATAATGTTGGCATTAAAGACAGCGTTATTATTGACGCCTTAATTGAGGGCGCTGTTGAAGAACTTGATAACCAAAAGGGCAAGGTCGGAGACGCATTCAACAAATAAATCAGGTGTAAGAAATGAAACATAATAGAATTTGTGCATACTGTGGACGCTCATATTATGTTTGTCTGGCTTGTGTTTCTGTTGGCTCATATAAAAACTCCTATTGTTCTGAGGATTGCTTTCGCAAAAGTATAATGAACAATGGAAACTTGCAACCAGTAATTATCGAAGGAGAAAAAATGAAGACTTTACTAAGAGGTAAACTTGCTAACTCTGATATCTTTGTTGATATTATTGGTTATGACCTAGAACTTGGCAAGTTTGACTGTCATGATGGGGTAACTCGTACCCCGGACGATTTTAGATATTTTGTTGTTCCGTGCAATGAAATGAAAGAAATTAATAAATATGTATCAGAACTAAATGAAATGAAGTCTAAAACTTCTAATCGTACCCCTACCCAGAAGAAGACTGGTACTGAAAATTCAAAACATGAAATTAAGCTTTAAATTATAGAACGTTTGAAAATGAGTTATTTATCTGTATATTTATGGATTTTTAACTCATTTTCTATTTTAGATGTATGTTCATGAAAGTGAAATTTTATTGCTAAATAAAGTGCTGTAAACACGGGGATTTTAAGGGTGGGTTGTGGTTGTTTACAGACTTTTGGATTGAAAGGGATAAAAACATGGAGAAATGTTTCAAACTTTATATTAAAGATGTTACACACGAGCGGCTAATTGGTGTATTTGATTCTACAATGATTAATGTAAAATCGTTGTATCATTGTGTTGATAATCAAGAAAATAGTTTCACGCTAACATTCGCAGACGATACCCTTGTAGAATATCTACAATTTAACAAGAATATCATGCTACGCTTTATTATTGTTTATGAACAATATTGTTTTAATCTGCCTGACCCCATGTATCGTCTTGAAAAGTATAGCACAATTAACTATTACCTGTCAAGAACCATTATTCCACATGAGATTCCATACTGGGATTTAATGTTGAATAATGTTGTTAAGAGTAATCGTAATGAATACTTCTTTACTGAAAATGGTGAGAAGCCGGTGATTGATATTGACGAATGTTGGAAAGATTTTTGAACAGAAGTTCAAAGAGAGTATTCCTAAAGATGTGGCAGTAATTAGACTGCATGATAGCGCAAGTGGTTTTGGACAAGATAGTAGGTCAACAAGATTTTCTATGAAATCTCTGTTTGACTTTATCTTGTTCAAAACTCCTTGTATGTATTGTCTGGAACTAAAATCAACAGACAAGAAGAGCTTTTCTTTCGAACGTGAGAAACCAACGAAAGAAAATCCTACTAAACGAGAAATCCATTGGCATCAAATTCAAGCTCTTACTGAGTATAATAAGTATTGTAATTGTATATGTGGTTTTGTGTTAGACTTTAGAAATGATGGAACTTATTTCTTGAGTATCAAAGATTTCAATAAATTTAAAAAAGAATCAACTAAGGTTTCAATAAATATTCAGGACTGTATTGCGTATGGTGCTGTTCAAATAGATAAAAAATTAAAGAAAAAATATTATAGCTATGATGTAGCAAAGTTATTAGATAAGATTGGAAGTGACGAAATTGGGAAGAAAAACTGTATATAATAGAATTTACACAGAAGAAATTTGGACAAAAGTTAACGAAGATAATAAGAACCTGTTGAAAGATTATCTTGCATATAAAACTACTGGCGGGCGTTCTCCACAGACGATTTATCAATATGAACAAATGATTCGTCTGTTCTTCTGTTGGAATTATTTGCATAATAAAGACACGTTCTTTGTGGATTTGAAGAAGCGGCAACTTGTTAGTTTCTTTAATTATGCAATTACAGAAATGGGATGGTCTAGTAATAGAATCTCTACTATTAAATCATCTCTATCTTCTATGTCAGATTATATTGAAAATGTTCTTGATGATGAGTTTCCTGATTTTAGAAATATTGTTGTTAAGCTGGAAACTCCTGTAAAGCAGTTGGTTCGTGAAAAAACTGTTATGAGCGAAGAGCAGATTCAAGATTGTCTTGATAAATTGGTTGCCGCTAAACGGTATCAGGCGGCTTGCTATCTTGCTCTTGCTGTGAACTGCGGCGCAAGAAAGGCAGAATTAGTCCAATTTAAGGCAGATTGGTTTACTGATAAAGATATTGTTTATGGCTGTATGTATAAGACACCAGAACAAATTCGTACTAAGGGTCGTGGTAAACAAGGTAAATTACTTAACAAGTTTACATTTATTAAACAGTTTAAGCCGTACTATGACCTTTGGATGAAATATCGTAAAGAAAATAACATTGAAAGCGAATGGTTATTCATCGTAAAGAACGATGACGGTACTTATCGTCAGGCAACTATTTCAACGGCAGATAGTATTTGTAGAACTATCTCAAGTTTTATGGGGGTTGATTTCTATAGTCACTGCTGTAGACATAGATATGTTACTATGATGAAGGAAGCAAAACTACCTAATGATGTTGTTGTTGCGCTTGTAGGCTGGTCAGGAGACCTCACATCCACTTATTGTGATTTAGACGTTGCAGATTCTCTCGGTGATTATTTTGATGAAAATGGTATTAAACAAGATATCAAAACTGGTAGTTTGAGCGATATTTAAGGATTAAAGGAGTTGAAATTATGACACTAAAGACTGTTATTGATAAACTAAAGCAGCTTCAAAACAAGTTAATTGACAAAGAGGCTCTTGACAGTTGGCTCTTTGAGAATATTAATATTACTAATTATATTTCTATTGGTAATAAGTACGCTTATATCCACAAGATTAATGAAATCTTCTCAGAAGAAATTGCTGAGATTCTAAACAATAAACTAGATATTGAACTCGTATTTATGCGTTATGATATGCACGTCTTGTTTGACATTCTTCTTAAATATACCGATATTGAAGTTGCAAAAGAAGATAAGTCTCCCGAATATTACGACATTATGGTTGAAACTGAGTTTGACCGTTATTTAAAACTAGCAATTGGTAATGACTGTGTTAAATTTATGGACTCTTTTGAAAAGGCTTCTGGTATCAATGAAATTAACACCATGAATATCATTAAGGGTGCTATTGATAATAATATTACTCAGGACAAGATTGATGCTCTTGATAAGGTATTTAAGAAGCTAAGTACCAAGAAGAATAAAGACTTCATAGAAGATGTAATGGCATATTCCAACCCTGCCGTTAAGGAACTAATGGACGGTATGCGTAAGTCTGCTATGGAAGAAGCAGATAAGAAATTAAAGGAGAAATATTCTAAGCCGGAAGGTGATGCAAATGGCGAAGCCGTCAGTTGATAACAGAAAGCTCCAAGTAGCAATTTGGAATAAAATTGATAAAATTAATGATAATTTTGCTGATGATTATGAAAGAGCTGCTAAGAATATCCTAATGACGATTGCTCAAGAAGGAGTCAAAAAAATTAAGGAATATATAAAAAAGTATTTTTACGATGATACTTCTGAATCTCCTTATTATGAAAGATTAGCAGAACAAGGCGGCTTTCTAGCGACTATTAGTTATACTATCATTGATAAACATGGTACACCAAATCAAATTAGAATTTACTGCGATTGGGACAAGCTCAAACGTGTCATTCGTCCATATAGTCCCGGTCAAACTCCACAATTTGACGCTCACAACGGTTTTGACAATAAGAAATTTACAGAAGGGTTGTACGACTACATAATGAATGGTGAGTGGTATTCTCCTTATGGTCATGCTTTAACCAATGGCATTGGTGAGGGTGTCAACGATGAACTTTCTAATCTTCTTACTGGTAGGGCGAGACAAGAGATTGCGGCTTATATGAAGAAATACTTCAAAGATACCACTATCAAACATCGCGTTGCTGGCGGTCTTTCTGTTAGCAGAGACACAAAGAGGCATAAGAAATAAGGAGGTGGGTAAATGGCAAATAAATCTCAAAGCGATATTTTTAGCTTTCTAATTACGCCTGAGTTTGATACTAAAAATGTAACAGACAGTGCAAAATATTTAGAAGAAGAGCTAAAAGAGGTTGCAGAAAAAATATCGTCGCAAGTAAGCGAAGCAATGGGTAAAGGCTTTTCTTTCCCGAAGAACTTCAAAAAAGACGATATAAATGAAGTAGCAAAATTAGTTGAAAGCCTCGGAGGAAGTGTCAAACGGGCTGGGTCTAATATTACTTCGTCTTTCAAAGATGCAAATGGAACAGTAATAACATTAAAACAAAGCATAAAAGATGCGATAGACGTTGCAGAAGCAGAAAGTATAAAGGCCGCTGGCAGTCTTCAAGAAGTAATAAATATAAGAAAGCAATATGAGCAACTAAGAACATCTTCGTCCACTTATTCTGGTGCAGAACAAACAAAAGAACAAAGTCAAATTGAAAAAGAAATTATACAAAATCTTGAGAAGAGATACCAGTATGAGACGAAGATAATGGATGCTAAACAGCAAGGTAATTCTGTTAATGTCCAATATTACACCTCGTTGAAGACACAACTCGCCACAGAGCGGCAAGAATTAGAGAAACAGTTAAGCACACAAAACACGGTAGCTAAACAAAATATTGCCAATGCAGAACAAGAGCTTATTGCCAAAAGAAATGTCTATAAACAAAATCTACAAAATCAAGCCGTTGCGGAAAAGGATAATACTAATCTAACAAATAGTATTAGTTTGTTGAATCAATATCAGTCTGTTCAGGCTAAAATAACTCAGGCAGAAACAAGCGGTCAAAAAGGTTCTGCGTATTATCAAGAGCTAGAAAAACAGCTTCAAAATATTGTTTTTGAAATGAAACAATATGGTCTTGTTATTGACCAAACAACTGGTAAATTAACTTTTGACAAAACAGCAACAAGCGCCGTTCAGGCAAAAGAAAATATTGATAAGGTTGAAAAGGCTGTAAAAAATGTTGGCACATCTCTTGATGCTACAAATGCAAAAGCCAAAGACCAGAAACTTCTGAGTACCATTAAGGAGTATGTAAAGCAATATCAGACTTTGCAAACTCTTGAATCACAAGGAAAACAAGATACTCAAGCATACAAAGATACTCAAACTGCAATGAGCGGTCTTGTCTCTACACTAAAACAATACGGAGTTGAGGTACAAGCTAGCACAAGCGGAACGGCTCAGTTTGTTGTCGTTCAAAAAAATCAAGAAAACCAGACGGAACAAGTTACAGATGCGCTCAGACAAGCAAATGTAACCTTAGAAACACATAAAGAAGGGCAAAAGTCTCTTTCTGACTCCGTTCAATCTAGTGTAGAAAATTTTATTAAGTATCGGGTGGCTATGGAAGCCATCAACAAAATCACTAGCGAATTTACATCTGCAATTTATGATATGAACGAAGCCATGACACAGGTTCGTATGGTTACAATGGGTAGCTATGAAGATACTGTGGCGTTGGCTGATAGTTATACTAAATTGGCAAAGCAACTTGGCACTACTACGACCACAGTTGCAGAGGGTGCAGATGCTTGGCTTAAATGTCTAGGTCAAGTAAAATCTCTCTAATTGCTGGAAAGTCCTTAGAGCTTTGATAACCAAGTTATTATAGTGATATAATAATGGCTGAACTAATCATTCAGGCATGGTAAAATAATCGAAGATTGGATAATCAGCAGCCAAGATTCTTAAATATTTATAATAAAGCTATTGAAATATTTTAATAGATATGATATAATATTTAAGAGTAAGGTTCATCGACTAATTGTAAGGGCGAGTGCTCTGAAACGGGAGATACCTTTATGGTAAAGATATAGTCAGAACTTATGTAGAAATACATAGAAAATCCTATATGGAATCTTTTGATAAGTGGCGATTATTAAGAGTAACAAATTGAAGACAGGGTTATAATGCTCAAGAAGCAATGGAGATGCTAAAGCAGTCAACTACGTTGGCTGTTGTTGGTCAATTAGACGCAAGCGAGGCGACTGACCAACTCACTGCTTGATTTTAGGCAGGGTATATAGTGATATATACAATAATTTATTTCTTTAATTGACGGGAAACTCCTTAGAGCTTTAACAACTAAACCATCATAGAAATATAGATGGCGGTGAGAATAATTACCTCAGTATAGTAAAATAGTTAAAGATTGGATAATCCGCAGCCAAGATTCTTAAATATTTATTAAAACTCTTTACTATCAAAATAATTTATGATACAATATTTAAGGATAAGGTTCAACGACTATTCCGTGGCATTCAAAAGATGCAATAGAAGTAGGGCGCAAATCGTTAAGCGTAGGTGAAATCCCTTTAAATCGAAATGGGAAACTCTTCTTTATGAAGATGAAGATATAGTCTATTCTCGCATAAAAGTGCGAGTGTTATTTATAGAGTTATGTATATCTAAGGTGGTGTTTTGTATATTAGTTTCTAAAATGGTATCAATTTTATGTACTGGTTCTAATGTCAAAAGATACAAAAGATTGGGATATGACGCTAAAATAAATGAGTATATTCAAGTAAATATTTCTGATGTATCAAGATGGGCAAGATGTAGCGTTAATGTAGTATGTGATTATTGTGGAGCAAATTACACTGTCGCATATTATTCTTACGCAACCCACAGAAAAAATTATCCAAAAGATTGTTGCAGTAACCAAGGTTGTATCAATCAGAAGAGAAAAGAATCTGTTATGTTTAAATATGGAAAAGAATATGTCTCTCAATTAGATTTTGTGCGAGAAAAAGTGGTTGCAACAAATCTTGAAAAATATGGAAGCGTATGTGGATTACAGTCAGACGAAGTACACAAGAAAACGCTTGAAACAATGCAGAAAAAATATGGTTGTAATCATCCAATGCACTCGGAACAAATAAAGAATAAGATTAAAAATACTTGTTTAGAAAAATATGGCGTTGAGAATCCGTTATTGAAAGAAGAAATTATGCAAAAGGCAAAAGCAACAACTCTTGAAAGATATGGGACTGAATATCCAATGCAAAATGAAGAAATTAGAAATCGTGCCTTAAAAACAAGAGATGAAAGATATGGCATTAATGGAGCAATGACTTCTTCTGAACAAATTTATTTATGGAAGTTATATGGCGGTGAAATAAATGCTCCAATGTTCGGATATTTGGCGGATATTTTGTTTGAAGACGAACATATTTATATCGAGTATTCTGGTTCTGGGCATAATATTCGTGTAACATACAACAAAATGACGCAAGAAGGATTTGATGAACACGAAGAGTTGAGAAGAAAGGTCTTCCTTGATAATGGTTATAAAGAATTTGAAATAATTTCAAAGACAGACAAACTTCCAAATGATAATTATTTATATAAAATTAAGAATGAAGCATTTACAAAGCTAAAAGAATCAAATTGTGTCTATTATGGAATAAATATTGACACAGGAGAAAAATTCTATAAATAACAACGACAGAGTAACGAACTGCCGTCAATACAAAGATTACAAAATCCTATAATGTAGCTGTAGATGATACAAGCAAAATCGTAGACAAACTTGTGCAAGTAGACCTTTCCTACGCTGCCAGCACAGGCGAAATCTCTACGGCATTACAGAAAGTTGCTAGTTCTGCTGGACAAGCAGGGGTAGGGCTTGATAAACTAATTGGTCTAATTACTATTTCTGAGGAAAAGACTCGACAAGCACCAGAAGTTATCGGGTCTGCTTGGCAGAGTATCATCTCGCGTATATCAAAAATCACGGCAAAAGTAGATTTGGATGACCTCGTTGATGAGCAAGGTATAACCCACACAATCAATGACGCAGATAAAGTTCTATCCAAATATGGAATTACCCTAGTTGATACAAACGGTAAAATGCGTGAAATTGGCACGGTTCTTGATGAAATCGGTGCAAAATGGAATAACATGAGCACTCTTGAACAGAACCAGTTGGCTTATGTGGTTTTAAGTAGCCACAATACGAAGTAATTCGTAGGTGTTTATAACACTACAACATTCCTATATCGGTGAACCCTAAGTTTGTATAAATAAGGGAATACCGAGATAACAATATTTTTGTTTTAGGTCTTGACAAATATAAAATATTGATTATAATAAGTAATAGGAGGTGGTATTATATGCTTTTGACGAAATTCGTTAAAGTAAAAGTAAACAACCATTCTATGTCTCATTATAAATCACTCGGATATAATGTAAAAATGTTTGATGAAATACAAGTCCCTGTTGAGGATTTAACACCAAAAAGTACGGTAAAAGTCTCTGTAAAATGTGATTATTGTGGAGAGGAATATAACATTACATATTCTTGTTATACAAGAAACGTATCGTTAGATAAATCTTTAGGAAAACCCAGAACGGACGCTTGTGTGCATTGCCGTCATCTTAAAGCAAAAGATACATTTAAGGAGCGGTATAACATAGACAACCCAATGCAATCACAGGATATTAGAGATAAAGCAAGAGCAACAAATATTCAAAGATACGGATGTGAAAATCCAATTTTGAACAAAGAAATAAATAGCAAAAGAATCAAAACACTTATCGAAAGATATGGCGAGGATAACCCTATGAAAGTAGATGAATTTGCTAAAAAACAAATGGAGTCTATGCAAGGTGATAATGGATTATATAGTTACTGCCAGAAGTATTTAGCAGACTTATATAATGGAGTTATAAATCATAGGATTGGAAAATATCTTTTTGATATTTACGTTGAATCTGATAAATTAGATATTGAGATAAATGGCTCTGGACATAATCTCGATGTTGTTCTTGGCAAAATGACGCAAGAACAATTTAATACTAAAGAAAAAAATAGAATTGATACTATCAGAGACAACGGCTTCTATCAAATCATTTTCGTGCTAGACAAGGATAAACTACCGGAAAATGATATACTAGAACGCCTAAAAGATTTTGCTCTTGTTAAATTTAACGATGGGTGTAAAGTAATCTATTTCTATTGTGACAGAGGTTACATTGAATTAGATAACGAAGTTATCAAATATAATTACAAAGACCTTATTAAAAATATTGCATCGTAACGACTAAGGAGGAATGCTCCTTATATCAAACACATCTCTTATTGTTGGGATGTGTTTTGTTGTATAAGGATGAAAATATAGTCTGAACTATAAGGAAACTTATAGAAGAGCGGTCAAGTGTAAAGACACTTTTAAGGAGAACCGTTCTCGCCTATTTTAATAATAGGTCACAAAAGTAACAGATTGGGCGGGCACAAGACAGCGCAACGTCTTTATTGCTGCTATGGAGGACTATAACCGTGTCCTAGAAGCGACTAGTGTTGCAGAAAATGCAAACGGTGTTGCTGCTGAAAAGATGACGGTCTACAACGAATCTCTTGAAGCTGCACAAAATAGATTAACCGCAAGTGTTCAACAATTTGCACAGGATTCTAACCTTGATAGAACCCTTGCATTAGCATACGATGGTTTGTCCAAAGTCGTAGAAATTCTAAATATTCTACTAAATAAAATTCCAGTTTTAAGTCCACTAATTAAAGCTCTCGGTGTTGCTTTAGCAACAGCTTTTGCAGGCAATATATTTAAAAATATATGGGAGACATCCAATTTAATTGGGCAACTTCCAAGTCTTGCGATAACTGCCACAAGTGCGATTGGGGCGCTAAATACAACATTATTTACAATAGGTTCTGTTGCAGTACCAATATGGGGTGTAGTAGCAGCCATTACCGCCATTGGAGCTGTTGCGAAAGTTGCATGGAACGCTTGGAAAGATGCTCAACCAGATGCACAAGTCAAAAAAGCAAATGAAGCCTTGCAAGAGAGCCAACAGAACCTTGATGAGACAAATAATAAAATAACTGAAATTAACAAACAAATCTCAGAAATCAACTCTAAAGGTACTTTAACATTAGCAGATGAGCAACAAAAAGAGAACCTTCAAGAACAACTTGATGTCCTAAAAGAAATTCAGAAAACGCAAAATGATGTTAATGAGGCGAATAAAGCCGTATCAAAAGAAAAAACTCAGGGAGAAATTAAATCAAGATATGGCGATAATAAGTCTGTTGAAGAATATCAGTCTTCTTTTGTGGGTATCGCACCAAGACTTTATGACGCAGAATCGGCAAGCGTCAATCAGCTCCTTGCGAATATTGCCCAGCTAAACAAAGAAAAACAAAATCTCGATAAAACAGATGAGAATTATGCGACTAGGTTACAACAACTTAATTCTCAGATGGACGCTCAAACACTTGCTTTACAAAATCAGAAATTAACAATTCTTCAAGATATGCAAACTTTACAAAATCTTGGGGATACAAGTTCTGACGTGTATAAGATGCTTCAAGAGCAACTTGACACGGTTAACCTAGCGCTTGACCCGTCTAATTTTGAAACAATTAAAGTCAAAAATTTGATTGACACTTCTGGTATTTCTGATAAGTTACAAGAAGCTGTCCAAGCTGGTGACGAAGCCGGGCAAAAGACGGCAGAAGCGTATGCAAATAAATTTGCACAACAAATTCTAAATTCTGATGATTCTATAAAAGCAGCTTGGGCGCAAGCTATGAATATTGATGTCAATGATTTAAACATTGACAATTTAACGCAAGAACTCCTTACGAAGTTCCAGCAAATGTATGGGCAAGTTAATCAAGCAATATTTGAATTAACTTCCAAACAGGTTGCAGACTGGACTACCGAGGCAACAAATGCTCTCGTTACTCAAGACGAGGCAATGAAGGATTATATTTCTACCGTTGCAAATGTCACAGAGAAACAAGAGATTCTAAATGCGGCATATAGCGAAATGAAAGAAAAGGGCGAACTTAGTGTCGCCACAGTTCAGAAACTAATTGAGCAAGAACCGTCTCTTGTTAGTGCGCTTACTGTAGAAAATGGGCATATTAGAATAAATATTGATTCTCTTCAAGATTTATCGAATGGTTATTTTAATACAGCTATTGAAACAAAAAAACAACAAATAACACAAACGCAGTCTGTGATTGATGAAACAAAAAAAAGAATAAAAGCAATAGAGCAAGAAATGATTGCTCTTGGTAAGCTTATCCAAAAAAGAATAGACGCAGGAGAAAAGGTCTCTGCGACGGATTTGGACACATATCGTGGACAGCAAAAAACAAAATATTATCTTGAGCAACAAGGAAAGCAAGCGCAAGAGACCAAGGACGATTTACAAGAGCAATTAGATGCTTTAACCAAATTACAAAAAGCTGGACTAACTTATACACCTCCAAAAAGCAAGTCTTCCGGGAAATCTGGCTCTTCTGGTACATCTGCCGCTGATAAAGCTGCAAAAGAATTTGAAAGTGCAATCAAAGAAAAAGTTCAAAACCTAAAGAGTATTGTACAGCTGTATTCTGAGAATGCTAACTGGGATGACCCAACTGTCGTCAAAGAGTTCCAAGACAGATATGACAAAATCTTAAATGAAGTTATAAACGACCCAAAAGCCAGAAAAGTTCTAGCTGATGCGTTTAATCTTGATATAAGCAATATGCCAGTTGAAAAACAAATTCAAGAGCTAACAACGCTATGGCAAAAACAAGCTGGTACGATTCAAGAATCGTACCAAAAACTTCTAAAGAATCTAGCTAAAGAAGATTTAAGTTCTGCTAAGGCTGTTATAGAAAAATATAAAAATGGTATTTATGGCGCTTGGAGTTCTGACGAAGCACTGAATGCAGCAAAAGCTGATTATCAGAAGTTTATTGACAAAATCACCAATGACGCAGATTACAGAGCTGCTATGGCAGAAGCGTTAAACCTTGGTGATATTAGCGGAGAATCAGTAGAAAAACAGGTGGAAGCTGTTATAAACGCCTTACTAAAGTCTACTGGTACACTTGATGATGCCCAACAAGACCTATATGATGACGCTTCTAAGAATATCAAAGCATTACAAGATGAAATCGAAGATATGATTGATACGGCAATCGACTTGCTTGAAAAAGCAGGTGATTTCCTGTTTGATATGTTAGGTAAGATTTCTGACAGATATGATGCTCAGATTGATAACCTTGATAAGATTTCTGATGAACTCGATGACCAAAAAGATGCTTTTGAAGACAAAATTGACCAGCAAAAAGAACTCCTAAAACTTCAAAAAGAAGAGATGGATAACGCTGATGAACTTGCCGAAAAGAATAAATCTATTGCGGATATTGATGCTCAATTGATGGAACTGCAATATGACGACTCAGCAGAAGCACAAGCCAAGCGTTTAAAACTTCTTGATGAAAGAGCACAAAAAGAAAAAGACCTTTCTGATTGGCAAAAGGATAACGACTACGATATAAAAATTGATGCTCTTGATAAAGAAAAATCAGAATATGAAAAGACAATAGAAGCAGAAAAGAAAGCTATAGAAGCGCAAAAACAAACTTTGCAAGATGCTCAGAAACAATTTGAGACTACTCTAGGAAATATCGAAAATGGTTTCAATACATTTATTAAAATTCTTAGTAGTGACCTAGTTAAAAATTTAATTAGCAAAGCACTAATTAATACCGGTAGCGATACTGTAACAAAATTGCTCACAGGATACAATAAACTATTTGGTTCTGGGATAGATTCTGATGTAACAGGGGATATTAAGAAAGCTTATAAGAGCCTAAAAGATATTGGCAAAGCAACCGAAAAATCATTTGCAAATACAGGCAAAACCTTTAGTAAGGTCATAAATGATATGGCATCGTCTGGTGGAGGCATAATCCAAAAATTTGCAAATGGAGCAAAAGGAATTAGTTCTGTTGTCTTAAATGGAATAAACACCGTATTTAATAGTGGCGTTGGATTTATTCAGCGATTAACTCAGTATGGTATAAATTCACTTGGCTCTCTTGGGAACATTGGTAGCGGGATTATATCTAATTTAGGTAATGTTGCAAGCCAAGTTGTAAGCATGGTTATACAAGGAGGAAGCAAACTCTTATCCGGTATAGGTGGTATCGTTACATCTCTTGGAAAAGGAATCGGTAGTTTACTTGGTATTGGAGGAACTGCTGGTGCAACCGGAGCCGCCGCTGGCGGCGCAGCTGCTACTGCTGCTGGCGGTGCTGGATTACTAGGTACTCTTGGTACTGCGGGAGTTGTTGTTATTGGCGGTGCTAACGCAATTGGCTCAGTAGGTACTTATTGGAAAGATACGATAGCATTATGGAAAAACAGAGACAAGAATTTTGGTCAAAAACTAGGTGGTACACTGCTTAATTTTACCAAGATGATGATTCCCGGGTATGGCTTATATCGTATTGGTAAGGCAATATTTGGTAAGCACCACTCTGGTTCTGATTACGTTAAGAAGCAGAACCCAATGCTTGATAAAATGCTGGGGCTTGGTAATGACGAAACTGTATCTATTCTAAAAGTTGGTGAAGCAGTTGTTCCTACATGGGCAAACAATGCAACACCATCCTCTAGTAGCAATAGATTTACAGGTAGTCCATTCGGTAGCGCTGTGGATACTGCTGTTAAATCCACAAGAGTGAACACCAGAACATATTCTAGCTCCGATAACTCTTCTATCAATATCTCTATGCCGATTAACATTCAGGGTGATGCAGATGCTTCTACTGTAAACTCCTTGAAGAAAGAGGCAGATAATATTGTAAACAAAGTCCTTAGAACAATTAATAACCAAACTAGACTTGGTGGTTATAAAAACATAAAAGCAGCAACAATATAATTTTGTTAAATTGCCGATACTATTAAGCGTGCTTAACAAGTCGGCGTTATTTTATAAGGAAGGTGATTATTAATGCCGATGGGATACCCTTTTATTTTCAACGGCGTTCAAAGCGAGTTGCGCAATGTTTCTTTGGTGTTTATTGACAACTCTTATACCAATAGACCTTCTGGTTGCGACAAGAGTTTGGTTACAGCATCAATCAGAAGAAAACCAACAAAACAATATCTTGATACAGAATATAACGATGTACTACAATTTGATATTGAAATAGTTTACGACCAAGCAGTTGACATTTATGAATTGACAGACCTAAAAAATTGGTTAACCGCTCCTGTTGGTTATGAGCAACTACAAATTTGTGCAGATAATTTTGATAGGTTTTATTACAACTGTATTATTCATTTAAATGAAGACCTTATTTATGCAGATGGTTATCGTGGCGTTTCTGCTACTGTTGAATGTGATGCTCCATACGCTCATGAATTTGAGAGAATCCAGAAATACATTTTAAATCCAGATGTAACAAAAACAGATAAAATTATTTTTGAAAACTACTCAGACGACTATGAACTTATGAAACCTATACTAAAATTCCACATGGCTAATAATGGAAATTTTAGCATTAATGTAAAACATTATAGCGAAGGGAAATACATGGTCTCTATTGACAATACTATTTTGTTAAATAATTCAACATATAATCAATGCGTATCATATTGTAAAATGAACAATCTACCAGTAACATATATTTCAAAATCATTAGACTATAATGTAACAACAAATTTTACTGGATTATTGGCAAACGATGTTGTATACCTTGATAACGATAGCTGTATTATGACATTAAATGGAAACCCAAATGAAGAAATATTTACAAAATTTAATAAGAAATTCTTAAAAATTCCTCGCGGTATGAATACAATTTCCGTTTACGGCGTTGCCGATTATATGTATATTATTTATCAAAGCGCTAAACGATTAGGGGGGAGTTACTATTAATTTTACTTTTGATTTAAATAAGAGGTATGAATATCCTCTTATAGAATTATGTAGACCAAATAAAAAAGTAACTAATATTCTATCAAATATTTCTGAATTAGTAATTTCTCCTAAATGGGGGTCTTGTTCAGAAGCCAGCTTTAAAATTTATAAAAAAATAGACAGCAAGAAAAACCCATTTTATGATAAAGTTAAAAAAAGCAAGCTTTTGCATATTGATGGGTTTGGTTATTTTACTATTGTAAACGACGAAGAATCTTTTGAAGATAAAGTTCCAAATAAAACTATTACTGCATATTCGGCAGAATATTTGTTAAATAACAAAGGAATTAATCTTACGTTTGTAACAACCGTAAAAGATACATATATAGAAAATAATAAAACTGATAACGATGACGGGAATGTAGACAACACAAAAGTAATTACTAGTAATTACTTTTTTTATAGAGAGCAACAACCAGAAAAATCATTGTTGCATCAATTAGTTGCGATTGCCCCACAGTGGTCTATTGGATATGTAAGCGATTCTCTTAAATCTAAATCTCGTTCTTTTAGCCAAACAGATAAAGGACTGTACGGGTTTCTAACGAACGAAGTTTCCCAATCTTACGAGGCTTTATTTGTATTTGATAACGAAAACTATACCATTAACGCTTATGATACAACGGAAGTTATTAAAAACACAAATATCGTTTTAAGTTTTGATAACCTTGTAAAAAACGCAACTGTAAGCGAACTATCCGATGATATTTATACAGTTATCAATGTTTCCGGTGCAGAAAATTTAACTATTGCTAAGGTCAATCCAAATGGTACAAAGAAACTTTTCTGTCTTGATTATTACACTGGTGTTCTTGATGAAAACGCAACCAATTATTATGAAAACTATAATGAATGGATTACGAATAATGATTTAAAGAGGAAGGTTCTTGATTGGGAAAAGGCAAGTAAAGAAGCAATCTATGATAAGAGTGAGACTTCTTATGGTAGTTGGACTTCTTTACAGAAGAGATTTAATCTTTTACTCCTAACCCAACAAGCAGCTCTAAACCAAATGCAGACATATTATGATACAGCACAACAAAATATGTCTTTGTATACAGAGTATTCAGAAGTTGACAAACTTCTCGTTTACGCCAAATGGACACCACTTCTCATAGAAAAGCAGGGATATGTTACTTACGGTGAAGCAAAAAAGAATGGGTATACCATAGTAGATTACTACCAAGTTGCGACCTACACGACAGACGATACTCATACTGTAACAAGATATGCGTACTGGAAAAATTATTCTCAAGCTTGTGAAGCTAACTTAAATATTCTTAAAACAGGTGGGAAATTATACTCTGCCAGAAAAGAAGATTTTGTTTTAACTTCAAGTGAAGAGAATCCAATCAACGCAGACTATAACGTTGCATCAAATGCAACACTTATAGCAAATGGTAAAGGCGTAGCAAAAGAAGTAAAAAATCACGAGATAACACCAAGCGGAACTGAAACTATTTATTCTATTGATGCTCTAACGAAAGAAATTGAAGCAATTCAAAAAGAAAGAGATAAGATTGTAGCCCAGTATTCTTTTGACTCATATTTCACAGATGCAGAGAAACTAGAACTAGACCCGTTCCTTATTGAGGGCAGTTTTTCTGATGATACATTTATCGTAACAGATGGTATGCAGACAAAAGATTATTCTGATGAATCTACGAAAGTTCAAGTTGTTGAGGCATCTGGTAATATCGTAGTTAAAACTATTGCCGAATTAAAGCAAGATGATGTTATTATGGATGACATCTATGTTGCACAACAACTCGTAGATGCTGGTTATAAAAAACTAAAGGTGGTTAGTCAACCAAGGTTTTCTTTTGAATTAGAAAGTACCAACTTTTTATTTATAGAAAAATTCAAACCATTTATTGACCAACTAACTTCTATCGAAAAAAAGAAAGGTAATCTATTTGGTTCTATCTTAAATATCCAATTGGAAGATGATAACTGGGTATATCCATATTTACAAGAAATGGAAATCAATTATGATGACCCAGATAATTTTTCAATGACATTTGGTAATAGGTTTAGAATCTCTAATGATGTTTATACGTTTGCTGAGCTTCACAACGAAACTACCAGTGCAGTTTCTAGCGTTGGCTCTTTACTCACAGCCGTTTCTCAACCTGTTACAAACGGAACGATTGATAGCGTTACAAGATATACTAAAACTGCTTTGATTGCTGCTAACCAATCTATCAAAGCAACAACAGATAATGACTTTACATTTGGTAGTTACGGTATTAAAGGTAGAAAGAAATCCAGTGAAGATAATAATGTAAATGGTTTTAGTCCAGAGCAACTATGGATTACAAATAATAAAATTTGTTTTACAGATGACGGATGGGCTACTACAAAAGCTGTCTTTGGAAAAATTACAGACGAAGAAGGCAAAGACTCTTGGGGATTAATTGCTGATAGTATTGTCGGCAAACTCATTATGGGTAATAATTTAATCATCTCTAATAGCGCTAATAATTTTATCGTAGATGAAGGCGGTATGGTTATTAGCAATGATTCTATGGAGATTAGATTAAGCCCTGACGCTGGTATTGATATTATTAAAAGAACCGGCTCTGGTGATAAAGATGTTTTCCAAGTTGACGGAAACGGAAATTTAACAATTAATGGCGGTATTATAACAGTAGGTAACGGAACTACTGTTGGATATATTATAGACGGAAATAATGGTACAATGGCTTCTATTGTAAAAGATGATAACGGAGACCCGATATTTGAATTAACAGCAGATGGTCACATGAAAGTTTCTGGACTTAACCTCGGTGGCACAGAAGTTCCAAAACCGTCAAACCCTATACCGCCATCCGGCAAAGACGGCGTTGTGGAGGATGCCGGTGAAGGTTTATCTGGCGGGTTTTTTGAAGCCGCATGGGCACTTTTACAATTTTTCTGGGTTGGCCCATACATTGCTATCTTAAATCTAGTTGGCAGAAAAGATACAGACGGATGGCGTGGAATTTGGAATTATTATTCCAGAAGAACTATTGATACAATGTTAAATGATATATATAAAGCTGGATATAATATTGTATATGAAAACCATTTAACATCTTATGTTTCTGAACAAATTGTTAAAAATAATAAGACATTAGATAATCTCTATATCAATAAAATCGCTTTAGATGATTATAAAACATGGAATGACACAAAAAAAGAGTTGGAAGCGTATCAGTTAAAATCTGATATGTCAGATTATTATACATCTACGCAATCGGATAGTAAGTTTGTCTCCCAAGCATCTTTGACACAAAATTATTATTCTAAATCAGATATTCATAGCAAATTTGTTATTTCTGAAAACGATACGTTGTCTTGGCAAACTATAACAATTGATGGTAAGAATTATACGGTTCTTACCAAAGGATAAAAGGAGTAAATATGGATAAGGAAGAATTGATTTCTTTAGCAGAAAAAATTAAACAAGCTCTAAATGCTATTTCTGTATCTGGTTATAGCAATCTAAGAACTTTAGCAAATTGCATGGACGCTCTTACAGAGCTTGAAAAAAAGATTGATACTTATGAAAAAGATATCCATAGCGCAATCGAACAACAGATTAAAGAATTTACAAATTCTGCAATTGCAGAAGCACAAAATAATCAAGGGATTATCCCTGTGGATATTCAAAAACCAAAACCAAAGCGTATTAAAAAAGAGGTGACAGACGATGGAGAGGATTGAGTCTGCTCAATTTAAATCATTTTCTCAACAGATTGACGATATAGAATTTTTTCAAGGAGATACAATTACAATTCCATTTCAATTCATAGATTTTAACGGAGATGTCATAACATTAAGAAAAACAAATAATAGCCAAACATACGTTAAATGGCAACTGTGTCCATACGGACAATATCAAGCGCCTCTTATTGAACTTAAATCAGACGTAAACGACCCTCAAAACGGAAACGTATCAATTGACACTGATACAAACATTGTTTATGTAAATCTTGACAGTGCAATGACAGCCAATTTAACATTTGGTAAATATGTGCAACAAATTGTTTTATATTATGATTTTGAAGATGGGAATAATCAAAAAGAATTTAGACGTGCACAAGGTTTTCTGATTTTTAAACAGAAAATCGACGACTATAATTAAGGAGGTATAGCATGATTTCAAAAGCTTTTGCAAATAAAATCAATGCAGAAATTTTTGGTGGACAAGAATATACCACTCCGGCAGTTTGGTATTTTGGTTTGTCTACCAAAGCTATTACAGATGGTGTAATACCGGTTGACGGAGAACCAACAAATGCAGGATATTCTCGGGCAAGACTTACAAATGACCAAAACACATTTACAGTTCCAACATATAACTCTTTATATCCACTTAGTTTTGTATCTAACAAAATCGCTATTAGTATGCCAGAAATTACTGGTGGCAATCAAATTACTGTTCCATATTTCTTTTTGTCCAGTAGTGCAACAGGTTCATCCTGTGAAATATGGGGTAACTTTGCGAATGCAAGAGTCCTAACCGTAAACTCTCAACTTATTATTAAAGCCGGTGGAGCAATCTTCTCCCTAGAAAATGCGTAACGATAACGGAGGTGTTTAAATTGTTACCTCCAATCAAAATAAAACTTTTCGATTTTAAAAACCAAGAAAAAATCAATCTATTACCTATTAAAATAAAAATATGTGATAGAGATAAAAATATGTCTCTATATAGTGAAAAAAAATACGCTAAAGTAAAAGAATCAGCTGATTCTAATATGACAATAATAAAGCCAGTTGATGAAATTCTTCTAACAGATAAAGTGATAGAGTATTTACCAAACCACTATATTGCACCAATTGTAATCAAAATACCAGACTTGGATGTATCTTACGCATGGCTACGCGACTTGTTGCTAAAATTTAATTTTAGCGCTATAATAAAAGAGAATTTTATAGTTATACAATTTGTTGGCAGATTCGTAAATAGAATTAAATTTAAATCAAATATTTTAGATACATATATGTTCTATTGGGGAAAACCAATATTTACCCTTAAATTTAAAGATGTAATACAAACAACACTTGGCATTTTTAAGGTTGACGGTCTAAGACATTCATTTAAATTTAAAAATGATTTAATTGGCGTTACTCTTGTATCGAGCACTGCCACAACAAAAATCACATTTAAAACCCCGCCCATATCTGAAACAATTATTTACGATACTTATCCAAGAACTATTGGTGATATAGTTAGTGTTGCCGATAATGCTCAAGAAACTCTTGGCCAATTTACACTTACTAGTTCTCGTCTTAGCGAAGGCAACACAATTGGTGATGAAGTTTTGAATGATAAAACTATTTATGATATTATGTATAAAAAAGTGCCACGCGTAGAATAAAAAAGGAGTGATATAATGCCAAAAGAATCCACAAATTTAAAACTAAAATTATATAATGCTGTCGCAGACTCTGCTGTACTTGCAAAAGAGTGGTTTAACAATATTTTTGATTACACTAATAGTAACTGGACAAAAATCGACAACGCATACAAAGAGCTTTTAGATTTAATAAACAATAAAGTGTATTCATGGAATGAAATAACAAATAAACCAGATTCTATCAAAAACCCAAACGCCTTAACAATCCAAGGAAATGGAACAGAGCTTGCTAACTATGATGGTGGTGAAGCTAAAACCGTAAATATAACAAAAGATGTTATCGGTCTTAATAACGTAGACAATACTTCTGATGTAAACAAAAAAATTGAATGGGACAATATATTAAATAAACCTTCTTTTATTTCTTCTTCTATTTTGCCATATACTGTAGAATATGATAGTTTTTATGTTGGAAATAACGCAAATGTATACGCTACTCCATTGCAAATTCCTGTTTCTAAACAATACGATGCAATAGGTATTATTTATCTTAATACTACATACAATGGCAAACAGACGGCATCAAAGAATAGGATTTTACATGAACTCATTACCAATGAAAGTAGTTATTCCTCTTTTTCTGGTACGTTTCTTCCTGTTGCTGGAGTCCCAAATGTATTTACAAAGTGTAGCGACCTTGTAGCGAAATTTGGTGAAAATGTGGTTGAAGGAAGGTGGAATAGTGATAACGCACTAATTCGTAAAACAGACTCTGGACTCGAACTTAAAGCATCCGTCAATACTGATGCGTGGAGGACTACCCTTAACAGAAAAGATTACACATATTATATTTTTGGCTTAAACTTAACTATTCAATTGTAACAATACATTAAATTATTACTTAAGAATGAGGTGATTTATTGAAAAATATTGTAGACGTTTCTTATGCTCAGGGTAAAATCACTGATTCGCAATGGCAATATTTCAGAGATAACCTGACTGGAATTATTATTCGTTTCGGATATCGTGGTTATGGCAACGGTGCTATAAAGCTTGATAATTGTATCGCTTACAATGTTTTTAAATGTCAACAATATAATATTCCGTATGGATTATATTTCTTCTCTCAAGCTATCAATAAGCAAGAGGGAATTGAAGAAGCTAATGCTATGATTAACAGCGAATATTATCAAGGCGCTACACTTGGCATTTGGTTTGATTCGGAATTTAGCAACGAAGAGCATGATGGTAGAGCAGATGCAATCTCTGTTAAATCCAGAACAGAGGCAGCGAAGGGCTTCTGTGATGCCATTATTGCATCTGGCAAACAAGCTGGTATATACGCTTCTTCTAGCTGGCTCAAAACCAATTTGGATATGAGCCAGCTACCCTATCCTGTCTGGGTTGCACATTACGCGAGTGACTATTCTTATAAAAAGAATGTTGTACTATGGCAATATTCAAGTTCTAACCCAATGAAAATTCCGGGTTTCAATAGATTAGATTGTGATAAAATTATTGAAGAATCTTTCTTTGGCGGTCAGCCAAATATTAAAGCCCAAAAAGACTATATCAAACAAATTCAATCTGCTCTCTGTGTAACCACAGACGGTATTGCCGGAAGAAAAACAATTGCAGCGACAATCACTGTTAGCAAAACCAAAAATAGAAGACACGCAGTTGTAAAACCATTACAAGAGTATCTGAATTATCTTGGATATGATTGTGGCAATGCTGACGGCATTGCTGGTGCTAAATTTGATAGTGCTGTAAAGCGATTCCAAAAAGACCACGGATGTGTAGTTGATGGAGAACTAACAGCACAAAAAAATACTTGGAAAAAGCTTTTAACAGTTTAACCAATATATTAAGAGAGACGTATCTTTCGATACGTCTCTCTTTTCTTTTGCGTTTTAAACTTTTAGGTACAAGGATACCAGAAGCCATTTAGCTCAAGCGTAGGAATACCGTAATCTTTTGCCGCTTGATGCTCGATACGACAGCCGCGAGCGTTTTCCCATCCATTCATAAACACAGCTAGGTCTGCTTTTGCAAGAACTTCAATAGAACGACCCAGATAAACAAGAGATGGCACATCTTCTACAAAATTAAAAATTGTATCAAGAATATTGATATCCTCACCGAGATGCTTCTTTAAATCCTTAACAAACTCTTCACGTTCACACTCGATTTCTTCTGTTGAACGACCATTCATAGGTTGACTAATAAATACATTCATCTTTGGCATCACTTTTTCTCCTTAGAAACGACATCAATTAACTCAAGAGCGCCGTTGTAAATAGTCATTGCATCATCAATCCAATCATTCAGATAAAAACCAGAAATGATAACACGAGAACCCCCTTTACCATCATTAGAGAGCGCATCCGCTTCACGCTTTAATGAATTTAAAACAAGAATTAGTTGCTCAAGATTAGATAAATCCATTTGAGTAAGATAAAACTGTGTGTTAAGAAGGGTTAGAACACCTGTGGTTTTTAGCCTAGTATCTTTAATATCTTTGTCGAACATTTGCATCGACCTCCTTTATTAATATTTTAGCACGGTTCTTTGATTTTGTCAAGGACTTCTTTGCTTAAATCAAACCCATCAAAATCCCCGTTTGCTTTATGATAGCACATTTCCCAATCGTGCGCACGTTTTTCTGCCTCGTCATGCCATTCAGAATAGCTTGTGTGCCAATATAAATTTGATAACGCCAGCATCTTCCAAAGTTCTAATTCTGTTGCAGATTCCAATGGCTTCTTTCCATGCTTAATGGCTCCTTCGGTTAAATTATCCAGAGTCCACCAGTGCCAATAGTCACAAATGCCATAAACGCCCATGCCGTATGTACCAAATAGTTCTGGGTAATCACTCTCTGCTCCAAGCCAAGGTTCTGAATTTTTTACAGCTTCGATAAGATTTTCTTTGCCCGGTTCAAATCCAAGACAATAACGAGTATCTATATTTCCCTTATAAACACCCGGCTTTAACTTACCATTATCATCAAAACCGATATCTACCAGACTATCATATTCTTCATCTGTGATAACACCATTCTTATGAAGTTTTTCAATACGAGTTTTATACATAATTACCTCACTTATTACTACTACCAAGAGCACCAATTCCACGTTCAGAATCAATCTCTTGTAGTTCTTCCACACTAATTTCAGAAAGATTTATAACTGGAACGTATTCAACAGCAAATTGGGCAATAGCTTTTGATGTAGGAACATAAATAACATTACCGTTGTCAAAGACTCTATCAACATCATTTGACAGAATAATATCTTTGTCATTACCATTATAGATTGATACAAACCATTCACCACGATATCCAGAGTCAATCTGACCAGCCATTACAATCATATTTGCTTTTGTGTTAGAACCACGCTCACGAATAGCGATACGATACTTTTTATCAAATACACTATACAAACCGGTAGGGACAAGTTCGTTAGCGTGAGACGGAATCATAAAGTCCTCTGTGATATGTGCATAGATATCATAACATCCATCTTCATCACGCTTAGTAGGAAATTTAACAGAATCATCTTTACAAGCAAACTTAATATTATCTGCACAAGCCTTTTGTAGTTTTCTGTAAATCTCATTAAGCTCTTCAATATTTTGCATTATAAAACTCCTTTCAAAATAAACAAAATATCAAACCTTACTCAGACGTAGGTTCGTAATATCACAATATTCCTGAGAAATATCAAAACCAATATAATGTCTATGGTTTATCTTTGCCATCTTTACTGTTGTACCACTCCCGCAGAATGGGTCTAGCACAACATCATTTTCTTTTGTCCAAGTGATAATATGGTCTTCTGCTAATTTCTCAGGAAAAACAGCTGGATGTTCAAACGCCTCTTTATCACTAGTAGAATTATACAAACCAACAGAATACTCCCAAATATTAGAGATAACTTTCATGTTTGAAGAAGATTTATATTCATGTTTGATTTGCTCGCCAGATACAGATTTGTTATATTGTTTTTCTTTGCGATTTTCTAAATATTTCTTTTCTGTCATAATAGGATTGAAAGTTTTAGGCTTTCCTTTTGAAAATACAAACATATACTCAAAACATGGTTGGTATCTGTTTGATTTTTGTGGGGTTGGATTTGTCTTTTTATAAATCATTGTATCGTGCAGATTAAAACCAATATCTTTAAAATATAATGCTTGCCTAAATGATGTTCCAGTTTCACTTCCGTTAATTGTGGCGTCATTAACGACCCAAACTACAACACCACCTTTTTTCATTACACGGTAAAGTTCTTTTGCTACATTCTCAAAGTCAAAACTATATCCTTTGTAATTTCTTAGATTGTCATACGGTGGTGATGTTACGACCAAATCAATACATTCAGGCGGAAGGTTTTGCATAAGCTCGACACAATTACCACATTTAACGCAATCTAGTTCCATTGTAAAATTCGTCCTTCCATGTATTATATCTGGCTTGCTTATAGCTCTCAATAAAGTTAAGCAAATCATCAATTTCTTTATTTACAGATTTAATTTTTTCTTCATAAGACATTTCTTCAAAAGTTTTATGCTTTGTTTCTGTAGTATTATGATAGTTTAACTCTGTCCCTTTAACTACCTCTGCTATTGGGAGCAAACAGGTGTCATCTACTTGTCCGCCAAATTCCGCAAGTGTCTTATTACCATAACCACCTGAAACAGCTATCGTATCTTTTATACCATCTAACGCAACGCTAATTATATTAAGCAAAGCATCATGTTGTGCTGTCTCGATATTTTTCTGGTTTTGTTGTCTTTCATATTGATTTTTGTATTTTTCTACAATAGCTTTAATGTAATAACTATTGCCACCGTTTAATCTATAATTATAATATGCTTCATAAACAAAACTATAATTATTCCAATCGCCAGACTGAGTAGCTTTACGATACTCTTTGTCAATACCGTTTCTTATATTCTCTAAGAGAGATTCATTGTCTAATTTCTTATTTTTGGATTTACCAACTGGTGAATAAGCCATTAAACACTCCTAAAAACAAAATTTTATGAGTACCATTTTTCGGTATCTTCAAAAATTTCAACACCTTTTCCAAACCCAAGCTTTTTAAGAATATGACACATTTCAGTATCCATCTCAATATGACACTCTTCTATACGCCATTGATTTTCTGAGATATATTTCATTTTCTCGTTAAATTCATCAATCATTTCTTGTGGAATATTATACATAGTTGCTCTCCTTACTTGCTATACCAACCAAGTTGTTTCATTTTCTTTAGGATTAGCTTAGTTTCGTATCCAGTTAATCCAACACAAATATTACCCTTAAAATGCTTATCAAATGTATCCTTATCATAGGATAGAATAATATTGTTTCCATCTGCCTTATGAACAACAGTTAAGACTTGCATATATTTATAAATGTCATTATAGTGCTCATATACGACCGCCCACTTGTCTTCCCTTACTTTCTTAAAGCCGATTTCTTCTAGCTTCTTATCGGTACTCTTAAACATAATCATTCTCCTTCGTCTTTATTTGGAATATTTCTAACAATACTTGGATAAACTATTGCTATGTCGTTATCATTTGTGTATTCTGAATATTTTTGAGTAATTTTATAATTCTTACCTTGGGCAATAATTTTGTCTATCCTAAATTCTTGTTCCCATTAATATTATACTTCTTAATCTTACTCTCTGTCAAGTGGGTAATTTGACATAAGTCAGAATTTTCTTTCTTTATAGGACTTTCGAATATACCATCGTTTTCAAGTTCTGCCAAATCACCCCTGCTTCCAATTTCGTTAATCATTTTAACAAAATTTGTTTGAATTAATAACTTTGCCATTTTCTCAAAAAAATCATCCTCTTCCGAGATTTTCATGCAATACTTGTTAAACTCTTCTGCGGAAGCATATAGAAGCATACGACGCATTTCTATCCAAAATTCTTTTTGCTTTGATTCACAGGTTTTTATAATATCTACAACGGCATCTGCCATTAAAAGTTTTGATTCTAGTTCTGTCATAGTAGCATTATATCTCCAAACGTAATCATAATAGGGCGCCCGCAATTAGGACAATTAACATATTTGCAGCCGTTTTCATTTATTTTTATATCTGTGTCATCCTTATAATAACGAATGTATTTACCACAATTAACGCAAGGTTCTGTAAAATAACGATTATTCGGCAATTTTATATCTATTGCATAAGCCATAGTCTCACCTCATTTGATAATGAAAGAAATCTTTTATCCTCTAAATATTAGATTCGCGTTTGTTTGACTATTGCTTGAAAAAATAATAACTGTTAATATAATTCAAATCGGGTGTGTAATATAGTACCTCATATACATTTTTATCAATATTCTTGCTATATAAACTAGTTACAAACTCAGACCAGTTCCCTGTACGGATGTTATAAGTCCCTTGTTTCAAATGATAGTACATACTTTGTTTATCTTTTACTATAAATGCAAGCCCTCCATTAACAGACCCTTTTGGATATCCATCTTCTTTCACAGAGTACCAAACGACCTCTTGTTTAATCATAGCAAATACCTCAATCCACTTATATATTTTTCTTTTAGCTTATCAGTTAATGTATCTTTCAGAATTAAATGGTCTTTAATGTCTGCTAATTTAACAAACCACGCAACTTGTCCATAACGTGTTCTGGTACTGTTATGAATACGTTCACAATAATCTTCGTACTTTTCGCCTTTATTTGTAAGAAGCCTTAGAGCTTTATAAGCACATTCATAATCAGGATATAACTCGTATGGCTCATAATCTGTATCTTCTAACAAGTCGTGCATCAGGGCAACACACCAGCATTCATTACGAATGTCGATAGGAATTGCCTCGTTGTCAGAAGTATAATCAGCTACACGCTTGGCATGGTCAAATGTCTCTTTGTCATAGTATACTCTTGCCGCATGAATTGCAATTTTGGTAAGTTTATACTCTGGCGTATCTAAAACAGATTGATATTCCTTCATTTAATCACCGCTTCCTTTTATAATCATTACAAATTTCTGGCGGGCTATTAAATTTACTGGCTCTATAATTGCAATTATAAGTCAACATTGCATTACTATCTTTGTATTTTAGGTGCTCACAAGTGTCACAAAGCGGCAAATTTGACGGCTGTTTCTTTTGAGCTTTCTTTGACGCTTTATAAATCAAAATCAAAATACGAAGAATATAACTCAAACCAAGAACTAGAAGAATGCCAATTCCAATTTTAATAAATTGCCAAATAAAATTAATCATAATTAAATGTCTTTCCACCATCCTGAGATATCTCTCGAATCAATTTCCAGCTTTGTTGTATACTCGCGAAAACAACCGCATGAATTATCCCAAGATACAATGGCAGAATCCGTTTCTCTCTTAATCTCATACCCATAACGTTTATGAAAATATAAACTCAAAAGATACGGTCTCCCGTTTTTGAAATATTCTGGAATAGGTTCATCAAATACATAAACCCACATATATCCTCCTGTTAAAAATAGCCGTTTTCTAACGCCCAGTTATCCATTGATAACAACTTAAACATTTCGATATTTTCAGAGATATATTTTGTTGCATCTTCTTTTGTTGTTCCTGTAAACGGCTTACCCACAAACTCTTGAATATCAGCAATAAAGTCAAGTTGTTTTTGGGTCGGTTTCATAAATTTACCTCCATCAAAATTCATTTTTATTACTCCAAATAATCATCATAAATCGTAATAACCGGGATTGACTCGTTTTTACTAAGAACAATCTGCTTATTAAGATTATGCTCTAGCATAACCAAATCTCCTAGTATATCAAGTTCAATTTCACCAAAATATTCAGTCCAGCAATAACCACTACGGGTCTTCTGTTCAAACTTATAAAAGTTAAGAACAGGGTATGTTTCTTCGAGCGGTTTATTCCAACAACCAACAGACTTAATCCTAAATTTCATATTATTCACCTAACTTAATAGTCACACCATTGTCAATTTCAATTGGATATTTATAAGTTCCATCATTAAAACATTCATACCTAATAAACCTATCAGCATTATCCATGAGAACTTTTTTATCATGGCGATTCCAAATAATATAATCATAATTATAATTTAGAACGTCCATGTCGCTCTCGTTGGATGCTTTTGCTTCTGCTTCTGGATTACGAATTAGAACCGTCTTTGCATGGAACTCTTTCTTATACTTGTCAATTTCTTCTGGTTCACGAACATCAATAAACACAAGAAGCCATTCACAATCATCAAAAAAACTACTCGTCTTATCTTCGTCCATCGAAGTCCAGAATCTAATATTTTCTACGGTCTTCTTAAAAGGAACATCATTGTATTCGGTAAGAAGATGCTTCATACCGCTAAGAAGATTACGACCTTTTTCGTCCTTATTCCCATCCCATCCAAGTTGCTTTGCTTTCATCTTAATCCAATCCACACTAGAAAACTGCGTTACATGAATAAGATAATCTTCATATCCTTTACAATAACTAGCGAAAGTATCTTTACCAGCAGTAGAAACGCCATTAAGAATATAATATTTTACATTCATTTATAATCCCTCACTTTCTATAAGTATTATAGCAAAAAGGGCAGGGTTTGTCAATACCCTGCCCTAAAACAATTTTAGATGTTTACTAGAACTTCGTAATTAGTGATATGCCAATAATCTTTCTGTTTTTCAAGATGTTTACAGAGGATTACATCACCAACTTGAAATTCTTCATGATAGTTTTTAGAAGTAATTGTGTAATTGGACTGCTTTCCGCTACCAATACTTTGTGCTGTGATTTGTCTGGCCCATGTCTTACCTGTCGTTTTAGACTTTAGCGTTTTAACGTCAAGGATATATAGCTTTGGTCTGTCCTCTTGCTTTCCAGTTGCAATATCGACATAACCCATGTATTCTTTTTGAATTTCTGCCCTTTCCTTAATAGTCATTGGTTTGATGCCTAATGACATAATTAGAGTTTCGCATTCATTCATAATAGCACTATTATCCAGTTGAGTATAAGATTTAGATTCCTTACCAGCTTTAGTAACGCCGATGGAATGCCTTTCTACAATCGCTCTTACGACATCACTGTTAGCTAGTTTTTCTTTTTTCAAAGTCTTTGCTGTGCCAAACATATCATACATCTTAACAAGACGTAGAAGTTCTTTCGCGTTACCAAATTCCTCAAAGAAGTCTAGCTTAATAAGAATATCTAATTGACGAGCATTTACAGAAGTCTTTTCGTAAATGTCTCGTAGTAGGTCTACAAAGGAATTGTAATGGTTGTCTCGTAGACTATACAGGTCGTCAGCGCAAGACTGATTCATAAATTTTACAGAACCAATACCTTTGTAAATTGAATGAGATTCTTTATCAGGAAAATATTCGGCTTTAGAGTGTCTAAACTTAGGGGGTAGAATTTTAATTTTCTTTTTTGTTGCATAAGTTGTCGCTTCAATTGTACGCTCTGAATTTCCTTGCCATTCATTTAAGCAACAACTCAGAAATTCAAGAGGATAATAATAACGAAGCCAAGCGCACTCATAAGAGATGTAAGCGTAACTGTAAGAGTGGATGGAAGAAAAACTATAACGAGTGGCATAAAGAATGCAATTTAGAAAGACATCCATAATTTCGTCTGTTTTGGCATCCGAAAGATGGTATCTTAGTTTTGCGTTCTCTTCAAAGCCTTTGCGAATAATCGGTAATTGGTCTTTCGTGCCTAGCTTTTTTGCCACACAATTGTGGCAAACTACTCCGTCAGCAATAAAGTTGTGAGTGTTCTCTACACCAATGTCATATACTTCGTCTTCGCCGTCATCACAAACAGAAATAACCCTTTGTGTAATAAAGTCACTATTCACAATGGTATACGTTTCTGGCATATAAACAGCAGAGCACATTTCTTTTGCATCATCAATATTGAGTGGATAGCCATTTGTCGTTCTAATTTCTCTGCCAAACTTTTCAAGAGAAACATCCCTCATAGATAGGTTTCTATCATGACAATACTTTAGAAATTCTTTCTTGCAAGATTCTGGCACAAAATATCTGCCTGTGTTATTTGAGAGAATAATATTATTAAGTTCATTATATTTATTACCAACAATATAACATAAAATATTATCTCTAAAAGAATGAAGCGAGTTTTTGTCCCCAATAGCAAGAATATAAGAATTGTAATTGTATCCAGATACTTTTTTTATTCCGACCTGAGAGTAAATGCCAAACTTCAAAAGTTGCGCTTGTAACTGATACACTAGATTCTTACTGATACTATAATATTCAATAGTTCCTCTTCCGAGATTATAACCACCATCAGTGTTGAACATACCAGCCAAGAAATAGGCGAGTTTTTCAGTCGCGGAATAATGTTGAATTTGGACGGGAATCTCTTTTTCTGCCGCCTTATGGTTTAGACCAAATTTAATAATAAGATTCCAAACCGAGTCTTTAAAGTTTCTGCTCTTAATTTTGCATTGATACACCTTATCAACAGTTTTTCCATTAGCTACAAAAATAGAAAACTCTGGATTACCTTTAACGCCAACCTGCGCCACACTTGCTTTAAACTTCTCAATAATTTCAATATCAGAATTTGTAAGGGCTATATGTTCTTTGGAGTAAATTGTACCATCTCCAATTAAAGCGCCAAGCATCCAGAGTGTATCGTTGCTGGGTTTCTTGTTGCTCTTAATCCCATCGTTATATTTTTTGATTGTTTTGGGGGTAAATACAAAATCTTTTGTTGTTAAATCTTTAGCTTCAACATAGCCTCTTTGTGTCAAGATTCTATGGTCTGCTGTGCATTTAATCTTAAACCCGCTATCACATTTTACTTCAACAATACATTTCTTACCATTGTCATATTTACTAATAACTTTATTGGAAGAACAAGCGTAATTATCAAATGTACATACGGTGTCTCCAATTTCAATATCTTCGATGTTTTTTAGAGAGCCATCCGACATCAGAATTTTTGAGCCACGAGAAACACATTTTCTTAGCTTGTCGCTTTGTAGAAATGTATATCCGCAGAACTTTTGTACAAAAGACATCTGGGATTCTTGCATGATAGGATAACCCATTTCGTTCGCAAGTAAATCATCAATATCTTTTACGCCAGAGACATAACCTTCACCCTGAACGGCTTTCGGATAAACTTCTTTCCCGCAAGGACGAATTAACGCACTAATATAAGCGAATAGGTCAAACTTAGTAATAGATGGATTGGATTTTTTGATTTTGCGCCAGACTTTATCAGAATACATCTGAGAAACAGTTCTCGCGCCATAAGGGCTGTTGACTTCAAAAATTAGAGAAGTATCATCACGAACTGATTCCCAAACTTTGTCATCATTAACATCAACAGTTTTAGCGGATAATTTTGGAATGTTTGCAAGCTTGCAACTCTTGTTAATACAGGAGATATTAGTAAGCCCAAGCACATCTTCCTTAACAAAATTTAGGGAGTCGAGTTCTTTCATATTTAAAACAGAAACAAGGTACTCGTCTCCTTTAAGATAACAGGTTCCAATCTCCGCTTCCAAATCGACATCTGTACTAGCGGCAACAACACCACTTGCATGAGCGCCGATACTTGTGCAAACCCCTTGTGCCAAGTCTACATAATTAAAAAGTTTTGGATATTTTTTACGCCAAGACTCATCAATAACCTCTTTTTTGTTTTCTCCTTCTGATACCAAACAAATAGCGTTGCAAATTTCATTTACGGTATCAAGGGAAATTTCAAGCCCGCGTCCAAAGTCTCGAATAGCACCTCTTAGGCCAAGCGTGTTAAAGGTAATAATTTCGGTAGTTTGCATATTAGAGAAATCCATTTTGTCGTGAAGCATCCAATATTTAGTTTTATCTCTATCTTCGTTACCCCAATCCAAATCCACATCTGCCAAACTATATTTATCTTTGTTCATGAAACGCCAGAAAGCAAAGTTATGCTTCATAGGATTGACTTCCGTAACATGAAGGATATATAGAGCAAGACTAGAGGCGGCAGAGCCACGAGCAGGGCCGCACCAAATATCATGATTGTGACACCACGTCGCAATGTACTCCTGCAAAAGAATATAGTCTACTGCATCAACTGCAATAAACGTTTCCATCTCTTCGTTAAGACGGTCAACTACCTGTTCACGGGCAAAGCCATCCTCCATCGCATATCTAATAGAAGTTTCATTGAATAGTTTTGAACGCAAAAGTTCGGTAGAATTTGGAAAGACCTTTGGATACTTAAAAGAGGTATCAAGAGTGATACTCTCGACCATATCTGCCATTACATTTGTGTTCTGGATTGCTTCAAGATACACGGATTCTGGCAAACAATTTTGTCTCTGATATGCTTTTACGAGTTCGTCATAGGTCTTGAATGTTAAATCCCATCCAGCTTCATCATCATTAAACTGAACCTTTTTAGATTTTTGCAAAACCTTTCTCGCTTCCGCATGGGCATCATTCAAAGCATGAGTATCAGTACCGGCAATGAGCGGGATACCATATTTTTGACTTAGCTCATAAAGATAAAGATTATACTCCTTTTGCTTTTCAACATTATGGTGTTGGATTTCTAGGAAGCACCTATCTTTATGTTCTGCTAAAAATTCAATAAAACGATTTTTAATATCTTCGTTTCCCTTACATAAGATTCCACCAACACAAGCAGTTGTAATAATAATATTATCGCTTGTGTTAATAAGTTGCTCGAAAGTAATTCTTGGAGAGTAATATCTCTGTTCCTCTCTAAAAGCGATACTAGACAGTTTGTTTAACTCTTTTAGACCAGCGAGATTTTTAGCAATTAATACGCAGTGGTAATTATCACGGACTTTGTGTGGGGTTGGGTTATCTTCTGTCTCCCACCAAAGCTTCTCAGCTACATAGATTTCAATTCCGTGCAAATACTTCATTCCTGCTGCTTCAATGGCGTCCTTTTTCTTTTTCCATAAGAAAAAGTTACCATGCTCAGAAAAGCACAGAGCGTTCATTCCGCACTCTTTAGCACGAGCAACGTAATCCTGATATTTGGTGACACTATCCATACCAGCGCCGGATAGATTAGAGATATCTGTATGACAATGGTAAATCGTATAATTGTTCAAGTTACCAACTCCTTTCTGATTATTATTATATACAAAAATAGTGCATCTGTCAAGATGCACTATTAATTTATTCGTTAAATTTTAGAACGGAAGATTTGGTTCTTGTGTTGATTCTGTTGGAATATCAGGTTCAGAGGTAAAGGTTGGCATTACATTAAATTTAAGCTCTGGGATATTAGATACAATTCTACTACTTAGTTTTTCATCATAGTGAATTTTACTTCCTAATTCTCTTTCCCAACGGTATCTCATTCCGAGTTCTTGTTCGTCCGAAAAAATACGCATTGAACAATTGTCGTAGTAGAGTTTCACGGTTTTACCAGCTTTGCCAGATTGGCGGTCTTTCACAACAGACAATTGAAAATTATATCCTTCTGAATCATCATGAAGGATTTTACAGGCAATACATCTATCACAAAGATTTCCGATTTCGCTTGCGCCAGCTACACTTTGCAGACCAACTTCTGTTTCTCCTTGTGCGAGCTTACGACTATGGGCAACTAGGGCAACTTCTACAGGATAGCGTTTTGTAAATAACTTTAGTTGCTTGATGAAATCAATCTGTTTTTCCAGCTTTGTTTCTCCTGAACAACCTTTCAAAGATAGACACATCATATTATCAATCACGAAAACTGTTGTATTATATCTTCTGTATGCGTAGTCCATTTGCTGTAGTAGTCCCATACTATCCGTGCTTAAAGATTCATCTCCTTCAATGCTGTCATCATATACAAATAAGTTATCATGATAACACTGACGAATTAATTCAGTAGCTTGTTTTGATACTGCATAACCCTTTGGGCGGTCTGGGCCATTATCATATTCAATAATATGACGATTAGAAGCAAGAGGTCTAAAAATATTACCAAGTAGGAAAGGGGCTGGAAGTTCACCAGAATAAATAAATACATTCTTATTTTGTTCTAATGGGGCTGCAATGCAAATCTGATTTAGCACCGAACTCTTGCCCTCGCCTGATTTTCCTGTAATCAAGGTTAACGTACTTTCAAAATTTCCATATAGAACTTTATTCAGAGAACGAACACCGAATGAAATATTTGGGATGTTTTGTAGTTGCATTTCCTCATAATCAAACAGAGACTTAATGCGTGGATTATCAACTGCTTTAGCATCGGCAATCATTTTTAGAACTGCACTGCCATCAATAGCAATCATTACATTATTGGCATCTGTTTTACGAATAGGTTTCTCTTGATTAAATTGCTTGTAATATTCTTCAACGGCTTCCTGTGCATAATCAGGAGACTCTACAATATAACAACGATACTCGCCCAGCTTTTGAACAATCTTCTTTGTCCCTTCTTCACCAGCAGTATCGTTATCAAGCCATAGGATAATCTTCTTAAATTTCTCAAGAAAGTCGAAGTTATACTTAATCCAATTTAGGTCTGTTGCTCCCCCCGGAATAGACACTACATTGTGACTACCAGACTGCCATACAGCCATAGCATCAAGATTTCCCTCCGTAACAATTAGAGGTTGGGTAATATCAATATTGTTGATATTAAACAGAGAATAACAAGGAGAACAATCACCCTGCCACCAATACTTAGACTCTCCATGCTTTACAGCGTGAGCATGACGATATTTTACACCAACTAAACGACCATTAATATCTTTGAACTTAAATTGAACGTCACCTTTTTTGGTTTGTCCAATATCAAAAAACTTAATAGTTTCTTCTGTAAATCCACGCTTCTTTAGATAAGCAGTAGCATTAGAATTGTCTTCAACAGAATCATCAACAGGGAATTTATAATTCTCTAGGCTTTCACGCTCATCATAACCAAAGCCACGCTTGAAATCAAATTCAATATGGCAACGGTCAAACAGACGCTTTAGAGCTTGTGCATAAGTTTCATCATAAGCGTACATATACGCATTGATGATGCTATAATTGCCACCATTACTAAAATCGTGGTAACAAAGGTCTTTTTTGTTCCAAATAAAACTAGGGTTAGAATCGCTTGAAAATGGAGAAGAACCCGTTAGCTTCTCTTCATCAAAATTACGAAGATTCATTAGCTTCGCAATCTCGATAGCCTGTTCTTCATTTCCAAGCATTTGTTCTGCTTCTTTAATTTTGTCGAGCAAATCTGCCATATTTAAACCCTCTCTTTTTATTGGTGACTTACACAGAGTCCACAGCTATCTTTATAACCACAAAGATTTCTTCCGTAGAAGTCATTCTTGTAATCCAAAAGTTCTGAATACTTCTTGTGTCCATTACCAAACCGTAATTTCTTCGTATCTGTATTATAGTACGGATTTTCAATTTTTACAATAGGGTCTTCAAGCTCTACGCAAAAATTATTTGTCTCTTCGACCTTGAAATTATCCCAGTTTACAGAAAGGATGGCATCAATGGTACGTTTCGCCCAGTCCATAGCCATGCGATATTCTTTCTTGTCAAAAGGAATAACTACCAATTCACCCTTGCGGAACATATTGAAATAAAGGGTTTTAGGCCATTCACCATACTTCTCATGAACTGCATAAGCATATAGATATAACTGTTTTGCATAATCTGCGAGTTCTTCTTTTGACTTAAATTTAGACTTAGATTTATGGTCAATAATAATTAATCTACCACTCTTTTTACTTCTAGCAATAAGGTCAACTTTACCATTAAACAGAGCGTAATCAGTAATAGGAATTTCAAACTCATATTCCGATTCAAGAATCTCCCAATTTGAATATCCTTCAAAATTGGTGAAATAATTCTCGCCATCTGCGTAATAGTAAGGATATAAGTCTTTTGAAAATGTATCAGACATCTTTACGACAAAGCTAGACGGAACTTCTGTTTGAAAGTTATCCTGATAATAGGATAACATCTCCCAAATTTCAAGCTGACCTTTCTCATACATTTCAAGAATCTTATGGCAGAATGTGCCAAACTCACTTAAACCACTTTTATCATTTTTCTTTTCATGCAAAACGTAGTTTTTATAATAACAAATTGGACACTCACCAAAATTCTTTAGTTTAGAAAATGAGAAAGTTGGTAGTTTCTTTTGCTTCTCTTCTTCCATACTTTCCCTCCTTTAATACAAAATAGCCACCACCGAAAGGTGGTGGCTAAAACCATCAATTATTTTTAGTTAAATTTTACTTAGAAAGGAAGGTCATCAGAGCCAGAAGTAGCGTTATCAGCGGGAGCGGATTCTGTCTTCTTTGCATGAGTATCGGATTCACCCTTTGCGCCACCATTAGAGACAGGGCAGAAACCCCAACGGTCTACAATATGACTCTCACGAGTAATCTTTGTATCCTTTCCATCACCTTCGGTAGTACGGGTGTCAAAATGACCAGTAACTTCAATACCAGACCCCTTCTTGAAATACTTGCAAATAGCCTCGGCAGTCTTACCAAAAGCAGTGAAAGTGGGGAAAATAGGACGACGTTCACCATCCTTCACAGGAACGTCCTGTGCCAGACTAAAAAATACATACTTATTACCGTTAGAGTCCTTTAGTTCAGGGTCACGAGTAAAACGACCAGAATAAACAAACATATTCATAAATTAAGTCTCCTTTATAATGTTAAATATATTATATATTAAAACTTGACTTATGTCAAGCATTGTCCTTCTTTTCAGAAGATGCTTCGTTCTTGGCAACAAGGTCAACAAGAATCTTCTTTGCCACATCAATATCACTAATAGAATTGTAGTTTGCGCTACCATGATACTTAGTAATGATAGCCATCAGTTCAGGCTTAGTAATCTTTTTATCCGAAACAAGGCTCTTTGCCAAACCATCAATCTGGATAATAGTTGCCTTTAGTTCATTCTGAACAACAGGGTCAATAGGAATTTCTTCTGGCAGGTCTTCGCCAGCATACACAAATAGACCAATACCAAACATAGCCAGATTCTTAACGAGACAACGCATAATAGCCTTGTTAATATCAAACATAGTAGCAACTTCTACGGTCTTCATTTCCGTGCCAGTCTTTTCCTTGCGACGAGTCTGAGGATTATACTCATATTTTGCAACTTCATACTGATACGGCTCATCACGCATGGCCTTGTTAGCTCCGTCCATAACAGGAAGCCACATATCATGAGTAACGCCCTTCATGGTCACACTAGTATAAACTATATAACCAGTCTTTGGGTCGAAAGTATAAGGAAGCTGAGCCTCACCAAACTTCTTTACCTCATAAGACCAATCAGGACATACCTTTGAAACTTCTGCAACTGCCCAAGGCCAAGATAGATACGACAGCCCGTTCTTCTTCTCAATATGGCTACTTGCATCAAGATAATATAGCGTATTGAAAATATCACCAACTGTATTAGGAGCCTTCTTTTCTTCTGCCATTATATAATTCTCCTTGTTAAATTAGTTGTTATTGTTCTTAACAAAATTCTCACGACGCTTCTTGCAATTAGCGCAATGACAAGGGAATGTACCATGAGCATTAAACCATTCTGCCATCTTTGCTTCCTTTACAGGGAATACGCCACCACAATCAACACAGGTATAGTACAGAATCTTTTCGGGCTTATGCTTTACCTTGTCTTCTACAGGTTCAATCATATTGATGTGTCTTTCTTCCATTTTTATTCTCCTTTATTAGTTATTGTGGAAATGTTCTTCAACAAAATAGTCGTAAGCACACTTCATATCTTCAATCTTGCCACACATATCATCTGCGATGCGCTCTTCCTTATCGGCAATATCCATCAGGTTCTTGGCGATTGCACGAAGATTCTTTGCCATAGTCATGTGCTGACCGATGCGGTCATCAGTGGAAAGAATATCAAACTTCTTCTTTGCAAGAGCCTTACCAAATTCTGCATCATACTCGTCATTATCACGAGGACGAACGTGACAAGTAATGCGCTTACCCGGAACTTCAAACTCTCCAATCTTCGTGTGAACAGTCAGACGCTCAGTAGAACCATCAGCAACCGTAGTCGTGTTAAAAATCTTCGTAATCATTTTGTTTCTCCTTAGTTTTTTTTTGTAAATAAAAGTCGTTTTTCATGAACCAGTCGGGATTGGTTTCTATATAATATTATACTCAGAAAAAATCGTTTGTCAAGAGTTATTTGAAACTATTTTTGATAAATTTTCCGGTTCTAAAAAATTATATGCCGTATATCTACACAGACATAGCTTCTGCTTCTCAGAAACATACCCATGAGCATCATAATATGACACAATATTTCTGCATAACTTCCGATAATCTGTTTCTGGCTTATTCTTAGAGTTAATCATATCGTTAATTTGATATACAGTAAACTCCTTATATAATCTATCAATAACTTCTTGTCTTGGTAGACGCACAGGTTTCTGCACATCAAATAACATCTTTAAACCCATGCGGCATCACCATTACTTTCTGGTTTTATGGTCATTCATACAACGAATAAGAAAATCATATACATCAGACCAGTTATTCAACTCTGGACTAGAACCATCCGCAAACTGAATATCACCAAGTTCATAATCACGAAGATAATTACGCTCATAGCACAGATATCCGAGCCAGTCATCTTTGAGGTCATCAAACTGTTCTTGAATAACGTACATAATTGCACCCTCAAGACTACAACTCATAATATTAGAATCATCATCAAACTTCTTAAACACATCATTAATAGCTGTTTCAAAGTCATCATGCTTTGTAATAGCCTCCATGACTCTTACGAACGCCTTACGACTAATCATTACCGTTCACCCCAATCATCCTTTTCGTCAAATAAGCAATACAGTACAGCTGAAAGTATAAAGACACCAACAAGAAACTCCATAAGTTCACCTCTTTCCAAAAATAATACCCATTACAATAATTGCCACAAAACACATAAATAAACAATACATACAAACTCTCCTTATTGTTTTATCTATAAGTATTATAACACATCATGCAGTTAATGTCAACATCTTATCCCAGCATTTTTTCGATTTCACAAATTTCATTTTCTATGCTCTTAATCCTCATTTCATAATAATTTCTCTTTTTACTATCACATTTTTCACTAACCTTAATTAGATGTTCAAGTTCACAGCTTCTGTTTTCCAGTTCTTCAAGCAAGAAATTGTTATATTCTTCTTGTTCAAATAAATTTTTATACTTCTTATATAAAATATAAATCTCTTGGCTTGGTCTACAATATGTTTTTCTCTTGCTACTATTCCCCTCTCCGCATCCATACATACACAATGCTCTCTCTACATTTCCTTCGCTCTTTTCTAAATAATACCTCAGCATCTTTACCCCACATTTAATATTAGTCTTTTCATTATATAGTTCATCTTTACTCACACCTAAAAATTTAAGCACATCCTTACTTGTACTAATCTGCATCAATCCCCTATACTTTGTTCCAACACTTCCCTGAAATCTACTCTC
>OGLN01000048.1_pt1 | contig 86541 bp, 98 predicted proteins | sample 1572641 | NCBI WGS metagenome assembly OGLN01 (sample SAMEA2581903, study PRJEB24529) | metagenome | biome: Human gut stool | place: China | collected 2011
CTTCCAATATCTTACGTCATAGAAAATCCCACTTCCGTCAATTATAAACAAACCACTGCTAATTTTCGTAGAATATCTTATATCCGGTATCGTCCGTTTGAACTCAAGTCTGAGCGCGACAAACCCGAATTTGCACTGCATTTACTTGATTGTCGCGGAAACCTGAATAAATCCAGCCGCATACGGTCCTAATGCATAAGGATCTGCATAAAAAACTGCTTTTCCATTATCCTTAACATAGAAATCCGTATTGAAATTCATGTTTTTAATATCTTCTTTGAATTCTTTTCTTGTCACCGGATAAAAACCGTCATTCGGATTGTTCTTATCAAACTTGGCAAGGTAGAGTTTGTGAACTTTATTGTTCAACTGTTTTTTGCTGATTCCAAACAATTTTGCTGCCGTCAGTTTCTCACCGGTCTTCGCATCAAATGTCAGGCAGCTTCGGTAAGGAGTTCCATGTGCGCCACCTAAATATGTATAGCCGCTTAATATAACACTAAAATATTTCTCATTATTCGCGGTTATCTTGCATTGAATCTCATCTCCAAATGCCACATCTGAGGAATACCCTGCGTTTACCTCATCAATATAATCTTGTTTCACTTCTGCAGCCTGCTTTTTCCACGATTTAATGATACGGTTCTTTTCCTTCATTAACGCAGTGTTCATCTTCTCAGCCTCTTCCGAATCATCCTTGATAGTCGGGAATTTTCCTTTTACTGAAAAATAAGTCGTTCCATCATCCAACTTATAGTTCTTAGAATAACTGACTTTTTCAACTGCATACTTCTTAGTCGTAGTTGCAGCCGATGCCTGCTGCACAGACGGGACTAAAATTCCTGCCGTAAGTACTGCTGCAAACGCAATCGCACCTAATCTCTTTAACATACTACTTCTTACTTTCATTATTTACGCCTCCTACAGACAAAAATGCATTGTTCAATTGTTTATGTTCCAATTGTAACACCGACAAATTTACAAACAATGCATTTTTTCTTAGTATTTTCTTAATTAAAATTTAGTCTTCATTCATCTTCACGAGCATCTTCGCCTGATCGGCTGCACGGAACAAAGACTCATAATTTATAGGCTCGGAACAGTTGCCTCTATGCCCCTAATAGGCTCGAATCATATACCTCTACCAAAACAGCACGAAGCAAAAGCATCCGTTGCTATCCCGACTAGTACAATCAATACAAAATCGGTCAGTTACTCTACCATTTAACCAATAAAACTTCGTATTGTGAAAAGTAGCTTGATGTTTTTCTATGCTATCCAGCAGATGTCTGGCTGCCTGTTCTAGCATCTTTGACCAGTCCTGCCTCTATCTGTTTTTCAGATATCTCAATATCTCTATACATAGCGATTTGTTTCATCGTTGACTCATAAATCTCCATGCTCATGATAACCATATCGCCATAACCATTTTTTGTTACATAAATCGGCTCATCTGTCTTGTGGCACATATCAGAAATCTCTGACGTATTTTTCAAATCTTTAATTGGAATTATTTGTGACATAATAAGCACCCCCCCTCATCTATGTGGTCTAACTATGCCATAATTATGTCCTTTTTCAATTTTTTTATACTTGACCTACTGTACTTAGTGTAAAAGCAATTTATAGATAGGGGCTATACATACATCAACGTCACCTAAATAGAGGTGTACAGCACCTCAAAACTAAGCCGATATGCGAAAAACGGTCGATGACAGGTGTGTCAAAGACCGTTTTTATTATAATGTAATTCAATTTTTTTAATCTTCATTCATCTTCGCAAGTTTCTTCGCCTGGTCCGCTGCAATACATGCATCGATAATCTCCTGAATATCACCATCTAAAATCTTGTCCAGCTTATACAGAGTCAGGTTGATTCTGTGATCTGTCACACGTCCCTGTGGGAAATTGTAAGTACGGATTTTCTCGGAACGATCACCGGTTCCAATCTGGCTGCGGCGCTCCGCAGATTCTGCATCCTGCTTCTTCTGTAACTCTAAGTCATACAATTTGGAACGCAGTAACGCGAAAGCCTTCTCCTTATTCTGGATCTGCGACTTCTCCGTCTGGCTGTAAATTACGATTCCGGTCGGATAATGGGTCAGTCGAACCGCAGAGTCGGTCGTGTTGACACACTGTCCACCGTTTCCGGAAGCTCTCATTACATCGATTCGGATGTCCTTCTCATCAATGTGCACATCGACATCCTCCGCCTCCGGCATTACTGCTACCGTACAGGTGGAAGTCTGGATACGTCCCTGTGACTCGGTCTCCGGCACACGCTGCACGCGATGTACACCGGACTCGTATTTGAGCACGGAGTATGCGCCCGCTCCGGTTACCATGAAATCAACTGACTTCATTCCGCCGATTCCGGTCTCATCCGCCTCAAGTGTCTCCACCTTCCAGCGACGGCTTTCTGCATAATGTACATACATACGATAGATCTCTGCTGCAAAAAGCGCAGCCTCTTCTCCACCGGCACCTGCACGGATCTCAACAATAACGTTCTTGTCATCGTTCGGATCCTTCGGAAGCAACAGGATCTTAAGTTCCTGCTCAAGTTCTGCGAGACGATCCTTGGACTCATTCAACTCTTCCTTGGCAAGTTCACGCATCTCTTCGTCGTTCTCTTCCTCGAGCATCGCAAGAGAATCTTCAATATTCTGCTTGCACTGCTTGTACTCCTTATAAGCTTCCACGATTGGCTGTAAGTCGCTCTGTTCTTTCATCAGCTTGCGGAAGCGGTTCGGATCATTTGCCACATCCGGCTCACTCAGTGTATTCATAAGCTCCTCATAGTGGTGGAGCAAATCCTCTAATTTATCAAACATAATATATCCTCACTTTTCTATAATCGGTCAAAATCCCTTAATGTTGGCGGCATATTCAAAGTCTGTTTCTTTCAATTCTCACCACATCTCGGGTGATACAATATGGGCGATGCATCAAAGATGCACCGCAAGAGATGCACCGCAGACGCTAGAGATGTCCCATGACCACACGATCATTTCTGGCAAGATCCTTGATCACACGAACCTCCGAGAATCCGGCCAGACGCATCATCGTCGATACGGCATCTCCCTGCTCGCATCCGATCTCAAACAGTATATAGCCATCCTGCTTCATATAATTCTTGCATTGTTCCAGAATCTTACTGTAGAAATACAATCCGTCGCCTTTGCCGTCCAAAGCCTCCCGCGGCTCAAACTGCGATACTTCCGGCATCAGGGTCGCTACCACATCCGTCGGTATATACGGCGGATTGGAGACAATCACATCAAAATCATTCTCCACCACATCCTCAAACAGATCACTACGCTCAAATACGGCCGGAACCTCATTGAACTTTGCATTCTCCTTTGCAACGTTGATTGCCTGCTTAGAGATATCGTAACCGATTCCTTCCACATCATGTGCATTCTTAAGAATACTGATCAGCACGCAGCCGGATCCGGTGCACATATCCATAATCTTCATTCCCGGCTTAATCACCTTTAACGCTTCTTCCACAAGCGTCTCGGTGTCCTGTCTCGGAATCAGCACGTTGGAATTCACATGGAAGGTCAGTCCCATGAATTCCTGCTCACCCGTAATGTACTGAAGCGGAACCCGCTCCGCTCTCTTCCTGATCAGCACCTCGAATTCACGCACCTGCTCCTCGCTCATCTCTTCGTCGATGTGCATGTAATAATATGTGTGATCAATCTTGCAGGCCATCGCAAGAAGCAGCCACGAGTCCGTCTTTGCATCCGCGATATCCGCCTGTTGTAAATTTTTCTCACCTAAAACAATCGCTTCACGATAGGTCATACATTCTCTTCCTTCTGCCACTTTTTCCAGTCAAATACTGCTTCCACCGAAGCAATTCCGACCTCGATCATATCATCTTCCGGTTCCCTAGTCGTCAGCCTCTGCATCCATAATCCCGGCTGGGACAATGCATTGACAAACCAGTTGTCATACCGTCCTGCAAGACGGATAAACTCATACGACACACCGGCGATCACCGGGATCAAAAGCAGGCGCAGCACCAGCTGCTGGATCCTTGAATCCACCCGGATAAACATAAAGAATACAATTGAGATCAACATCACGATGAGCAGAAAACTTGTTCCGCACCGCTTATGTAATCTGGAACTCTTCCTCACATTCTCGATGTTTAATTCCATTCCATGCTCAATACAATTAATACACTTGTGCTCCGCACCATGATACATAAACACACGCTTGATATCCGGTGTCAGAGAAATGATTGCAATATATCCAAGGAATATTGCCAGACGGATCAGTCCCTCGATCAAAGCGATCAACGTCTCCGATGCAATTACTTTATGAAAAAAGCCTGACAGAAAATACGGCAGTGCAAAAAACAATGCAAGCGCAAATACGATGGAAAAAGCCACCGTTCCACCCATTAACGCCTTCTCCTGCTTCTTTTCTTTCTCTTCTAACTTCTTACGTTCTTCTTCTGATAAATTTTTCTTCTTATTGTCCTCTTCCTCATCCTCGAAGAAAGATGCAGAATACATTAAGGTACTCATTCCAAGCACCAGCGATTCCACGAAATTGACAACGCCACGAACGATCGGCAGATGTCTGATCTTCTCGCTTTTTATTGTACTCTTGTAGTTTTCGACCTTGACATCAATCTGGTGATCCGGCTTTCTTACCGCAACTGCGTAACGATCCTGATTCTTCATCATTACGCCTTCCATGACTGCCTGTCCGCCAATTCCTGAATATTTCATACTTTTACCTCACGGAATGCTTCCATCCCGCCTGCATATATGCCTGCTTCCGACACAAACTTTCAAATCATGCAAGCAAGTAAAATCCACTGCTTTCCATATAGCGAAAAAGGTTGAGGCATATCGCAGCCTCAACCTTCTTAGTAAATCGCTCAATTCTATTTCATGCCATACTTCTTGTTGAACTGTTCGATACGTCCACGAGCCTGGTTAGCCTTCTGCTGTCCAGTATAGAATGGATGACACTTAGAACAGATTTCTACGTGGATATCTGACTTTGTAGAACCGGTAACGAATGTGTTACCACAGTTACATGTTACAGTTGCCTGATAATAATCTGGATGGATTCCTTCTCTCATGATTTTCACCTCTTCTATTTCTTATCGTTTTTAGTTATCACTCTCTGATTGATTACCTACGCACTTGCCTCGCGCAGCGATTTTCATGCAAGTGCTCCTTTCAATCGAAGATTGACTTGTGAATACACTCTTTATACCCGTATGCCCGATCCGCATATGATACTTGTTGCAAGAGCGACACTTTCGTCCGTTTACATCCCGATAAACAGCTTATTTATTGTATCATAGGCTTTTTGTGATTGCAATAGGTATTTTGCAATTCATTTCATATTTTACAAAATCCGGTTCTTGCGTACCATATTGATGAATTCTGCGTTACTCTTCGTGTGTGCAAACATGTTGAGAATGTTCTCAACCGCCTCATCGGAACGCATTCCGTTTAACGCGCGGCGCATGTTCTCCACACCCTCTCTCTCATCCGGATCAAGAAGCAGATCGTCACGTCTCGTTCCGGACTTGACAATATCAACGGCCGGGAAGATTCTCTTCTCGGAAAGCTTACGGTCAAGGACGAGTTCCATGTTACCGGTTCCTTTGAACTCCTCGAATACGACATCATCCATTTTGCTTCCGGTATCAACCAAAGCGGTTGCAAGAATCGTAAGGCTTCCGCCCTCTCGCATATTACGGGCTGCACCGAAGAAACGCTTCGGCATATGAAGTGCAGCCGGATCAAGACCACCGGATAACGTACGTCCACTCGGTGTACAGGTCAGATTGTACGCACGCGCAAGTCTTGTAATACTGTCGAGTAATATCATGACATCCTTCTTATACTCAACCAGACGCTTTGCACGCTCGATGACCATCTCCGCAACTCTCTTATGATGTTCTGCCGTCTCATCGAATGTGGAATAGATGACTTCCACATTATCGCCGGCGATTGCTTCCTTGATATCGGTAACTTCCTCCGGGCGCTCATCGATCAGTAAGATGATCAGATGCATCTCCGGATTGTTGGTCTTGATGGACTTTGCGATCTCCTTTAAGAGGGTTGTCTTACCTGCCTTCGGCTGGGAAACGATCATACCACGCTGTCCCTTACCGATTGGAGACACGACATCCACAACACGCATCGCAACCGAGCCCCCCTGCCGCTCAAGACGTAAACGCTCATTCGGGAATATCGGTGTCAGATTCTCAAAGCTTGGACGCTTCTGTGCCTCTGCCGGATGCTGTCCATTGACCGAAGTCACGAACAATAATGCAGAGAACTTCTCCTTCTCCGAAGTCTTGATTCTTGTATTTCCGGTCACGATATCACCGGTCTTTAAGTTAAATCTACGAATCTGCGACGGTGCCACATAGACATCATGCTCGCCCGGCAGATAATTCTCGCACCGGATAAAGCCATATCCTTCTGTCAACACCTCTAAGATTCCGCTGACTGTCACACCACTGTCAAGATTCGCGATATCCTCCTTGACTGCGATCGAACTATGATCCTCTGTTGTCTTATAGACTTCCTTCTTCTCTTCTGTCTGTGCCTCGGCTTCCTTTTCCTTCTTCTCAGCCGGATGTGAAGCTGCTTTCTTCAGCTTATCCTTCTCATCTTCCTGTAGCATGCGCTCAACAAGATCACCCTTTTTCATAGCGGACACGCCTTTGATTCCACGCGCCTTTGCAAGGTCTTTTAACACAACCAAAGAAAGACTTTCATATTTTTCTCTCATATGCACTCCTTTATATTGAAAACATGTAAAAAGTTCATGGGAATTTCTGTCCGAAAAGGACTATGAATCTTCTATAGTGATCACATTATACACCATTCTTTTCAAAATAGAAAGTCTTTTTTCCCGATTTGACCAATCCTTTATAATATGTTTTAATGTACATAAAATAATTTCTTTACACAGAATACTACATAATTATAGAAGGAGAACCATCATGGATCAGAAGGAAAAAGCACTCTTATGCCACAAAGAATGGAACGGAAAACTCGAGACGATCGCCAAATCCAAAGTAAATTCACGTGAGGACTTAGCGATTGCATACACTCCTGGCGTTGCAGAACCTTGCAAGGTGATCGCCGAGGATAAATCCGCCGCATACACCTACACATGGAAAGCCAACACCGTCGCAGTCGTATCTGACGGTAGCGCGGTACTTGGACTCGGCAACATCGGACCTTACGCCGCTATGCCGGTTATGGAAGGAAAATGCGTACTTTTCAAGGAATTCGGTGATGTCAACGCTGTTCCGATCTGCCTCGATACCCAGGATACCGAAGAGATTATTCAGGCAGTCAAGAACATCGCACCTGGCTTCGGTGGCATCAACTTAGAGGATATTTCCGCACCACGCTGCTTCGAGATTGAGGAGCGCTTAAAAGAGATGCTCGATATTCCGGTATTCCATGATGACCAGCATGGTACTGCGATTGTTGTTCTTGCCGGAATCATCAACGGACTTCGTGTAACCGGCAAGAAGAAGGAAGACTGTAAAGTCGTTGTCAACGGTGCCGGTTCTGCCGGAGTTGCGATCACCCGCCTCCTTTTAACCTACGGATTCAAGCATGTGACCATGTGTGACCGTGAAGGAATCATTGGTAAAGACTATCCGAACTTAAACTGGATGCAGAAAAAGATGACGGAAGTTACCAATTTGGAAAACGCGACCGGTACGCTCGCCGATGCACTTCGCAGCGCAGATATCTTTGTCGGTGTATCCGCACCGAATATCGTAACACCGGAGATGGTGGCTTCCATGAATAAAGACTCTATCCTTTTTGCAATGGCAAACCCGGTACCGGAAATTATGCCGGACGTTGCCAAGGCCGCCGGTGCGCGCGTTGTAGGAACCGGACGAAGCGACTTCCCGAACCAGGTCAACAACGTGATCGCATTCCCGGGTATCTTTAAGGGTGCATTAGAAGGACACGCAACACAGATTACAGAGGAAATGAAGCTTGCAGCTGCGGAAGCACTCGCTGCATTGGTTTCTGACGAAGAATTAAATGATGAGTTTATTATGCCGGAAGCTTTCGACCCAAGAGTTGCAGAGGTTGTAAGTCAGGCTGTAAAGTCTCATATCAAATAATATGATCCATCCTGTAATTTCTGATACCGTCTGTCCCTATTCCGGAGGCAGGCGGTATTATTCACTCAACGATTATTGTAAAGAAATATTTAAAGAAAAAGTATATCGCCTTTCCCTAAGCGGCGGTATGAGCTGTCCGAACCGGGACGGAACACTCGCAACCGGAGGATGCGCATTCTGTAGTGAGGGAGGCTCCGGTGATTTTGCTGCAGATGCAGCACTCTCCATTCCGCTTCAGCTCGCGGATGCCAAGGCGCGGATTGCAACCAAGACGGATTGTCATAAATTTATTGCTTATTTTCAATCCTACACCAACACCTATGCTCCGGTCTCCTATCTTAAGAAGCTCTACTTTGAGGCGATCGAACCGGAAGAAATTGTTGCATTATCGATTGGAACAAGAAGCGATTGTCTTTCACCTGACATCCTTGACCTGCTTTCATCCGTAAACCAGACCAAACCGGTATGGATGGAACTCGGTATGCAGACAATGCATAACGAAACCTTAGACCGGATGAATACACACACGACGGCTGAACAGTTTGACGCTTCCGTCTATGCACTTGCGGAAAGAGGCATTCCTGTGATTGCACATGTCATTTTGGGACTTCCCGGTGAAACCCGCGACATGATGCTTGCTACCATAAGGCATGTTGCAGCCCTTCCGGTCTCCGGAGTCAAGCTGCAGCTTCTGCATGTACTGGATCACACAGCTTTAGCCGACATGTATCGAAACAATCCGTTCCCGGTCATGGAGCTGAATGAATACTGCGAACTTGTCATCGACTGCTTAGAACTTCTGCCGCCTGATCTTGTGATCCACCGGCTCACCGGCGACGGACCAAGGAATCTGCTTCTTGCACCGCGTTGGAGTACCGATAAGAAGCGTGTGCTGAATACCATTCACAGACGTATGAAGGAACGCAATACCTGGCAGGGAAAATATTATAAATCATAATTAAATTTTATGAAAATGTTTGATTTTTAGGGATCGCCATCATGATAACACAGAAAGGAGACTTACAAATTGGCTGAACCATTTACCATTTATAAACTTACTATTTTGTATATGCTGAGCAAAGCGGGATTTCCGCTGACGAATACACAGATTTCCAATTTCTTCTTAAGTGAAGAATATACCGACTATTTCCGTGTGCAGGAAGTGCTTGGCGATCTGGTCGACGCGGATCTGATCCTCGCCGAATCCACGCACTCGAACACGCAGTACACGCTTACTGCAGCAGGGAAAGAAACACTTGGCTTTTTCAAAGATAAGATAACGGACGGAATCGAAGCAGATGTGATCAAGTTCTTCGAGAAGAACAAGCTGGAATTCCGTCAGGAGAACTCCATCCTTGCCGATTATTATAAGACAACCAACCAGAAGTATGCCGTGCGCTGTCAGGTACGTTCTGACAGCAACACGATCATTGATCTGACACTCTCCGTCTCCACCAAGGAACAGGCAGAGGCGATCTGCAACAACTGGAAGAACCAAAACGAAGATGTGTACGCATATCTGATGGATATGCTGCTGAAATAAAGTTTCAATAATGAACTCTTTATTTCTTTTTTACACTGTATCCAAATTTACCAAGTTTTTTACCTAACGCAAAATACTCTCCATGGGAATACATGACAAGACCGGATTCATTGATATGAAACTTTCCGGTTTCATCCATGTACTGATCATCCACAGTAACGCCGACTACCTCGGCGATAAACATCGTATGACTTCCCAGTTCCCGTTTCTCAGTAATTTTGCATTCCATATTAACCGGACTCTCATCGATTCCCATCGCATGAACATGCTCCATTGGAATCGGTGTCAGTCCGGTTTTTGCGAATTTATCAACATCTCTTCCACTGACCACACCACAATAGTCGCATGCTTTCACAAGAGACTCATTCGTAAGATTGATCACAAACTCTCCTGTCTCTTCCAGAATCTGATAAGAATAGCGTGACGGACGCACGGAGATCGACACCATTGGCGGATTCGTACATACCGTACCTGCCCATGCAACAGTAATAATATTTGATTTTCCTTCTTTATCCGTTACCGACACCATGACTGCCGGCACCGGGTTGAGCATATTGCCCGGTTTCCAATGTTGTTTTCCCATCGTTTTCTCTTTCCTCTTATGCACTGAAATTTTCATCTCAATCATTCTCTTAAGTCCGGTTGTTTTCATTCCGAACACATTTTGTTCTCTACGTCATCTAATCCTTTGCTTTTACAGAAGTCCATGCTGGCGAAGCACTTGCTCAAGTTCTCTGCAATGCGGCTCCTCAAGCTCCGTGAGTGGGAGGCGTAAACCACCGACGTTATATCCAAGTAAATTCATCGCAGCCTTCACCGGGATTGGATTCACTTCTGAAAACAACGCATCTACGAGATCAAGATAATCTAACTGCAGATTTTTTGCAGTAATTAAATCTCCATTCAAGAAACTATACACCATATTGTGCGTCTCCTCCGGTACGACATTCGATAATACCGAAATGACACCCACACCGCCAAGCGACAATACCGGAAGAATCTGATCATCATTTCCGGAATAGATGGAAAGCTGATTCCCCGCAAGCCTCGCCAGGCGAGCCACCTGCGAGAGATTTCCGCTCGCTTCCTTGATTCCGATCACATTCGAACAATCCTCAGCAATTCGAACTGCGGTCTCTGGAAGCAGATTGCAGCCTGTGCGTGAAGGTACGTTGTACATGATGATCGGCAGATCGGTCTGTGCCGCAATCAGCCGATAATGCTCATACAAACCATTCTGTGTCGCCTTATTGTAGTAAGGGGTCACCACAAGCATTCCATCTACGCCAAGAGAGGCCACCTTTCTTGTGAAAGCAGCTGCTCCCTCTGTTGTGTTGCTTCCGGTTCCTGCAATCACCGGAATCCTGTGCTTTGTAGACGCTACTACCCTTGCGATCACCGATAAGCGTTCCTCTTCGCTCATCGTTGCCGGCTCTCCGGTCGATCCACACACAATGATCGCATCCGTACCATGTGTAATCTGGCGTTCCACCAATTGTTCCAACACTTCATAGTTTACGCTTTTGTCTTCATGAAACGGAGTGACAAGTGCGACTCCTGCTCCGCGAAACAGCTCCATAATCTCCTCCAATTACAAATTTAAATCTGGATTTTCTTTTATAATATCTGCAATCAATTCACGTTCGTCCATATGATGCTTTACTCCACAGATTTCCTGATAATCCTCGTGGCCTTTTCCTGCAAGAACAACAATATCTCCGTCCAATGCATTCTTCATACAGTATGCGATTGCTTCCTTACGATCCGGAATTGTAACATACGCTCCGTCCGCTTTATGGACACCAACAAGAATGTCATTAATGATGTCCATCGGATCTTCATTTCTTGGATTATCCGAAGTCACAACGGTAAGATCCGCTAACTTTGATGAAACCTCCCCCATCTCATATCGTCTGGATTTTGCACGGTTACCGCCACATCCGAACAGACAGACAAGTCTTCCCGGCTCATACTTCTTAAGCGTAGTGAGAAGGCTCTCAAGAGACATCGCATTGTGCGCGTAATCGATCATGATCGTGTAACGCTTTGTTACCGGGACGATCTCGATTCGCCCCTTCACACTGACATGAAACAACGCATGCTTAATCTTCTCCTCATCCACTCCAAAATGATGACAGATGGCAATCGCAGTCAGTGAATTGTATACCGAAAAGCTTCCCGGTACGTTCACTTCCACCTCAAAATCCATAAGTCCGCTCACATGATAACGGACACCAAGTGCTCCATGTTCCTTCTTCAGTTCCACATTCTCTGCCACAAGATCATTCTGCCTGCCATATCCGAAGGTCTCTACCTCACAGGTGTGCCCTTTTAAGATGCCCTCAAGATGCTCGCTGTCTCCGTTAAAGATACCAAGCTTACACTGTTGAAACAAAAGACTCTTGCAGTGCATATAATCTGCAAAATCCTTGTGTTCATTCTCTCCGATATGATCCGGCTCCAGATTAGTGAACACACCGATATCAAACATAAATCCCGATACCCGGTGAAGCATGAGTGCCTGTGAAGAAACCTCCATAACGACTGCGTCAAGGCCTGCATCTACCATCTCGGCAAAAAGCTCCTGCACGCGGTAAGATTCCGGTGTTGTATTGGCAGAAGGAATGCGCTTCTCACCAACGATCGATTCAATCGTGCCGATGAGACCGGTCTTAATTCCTGCCGATTCAAGAATCGATTTTACCATATAGGTGGTTGTCGTCTTTCCCTTGGTTCCGGTAATACCGATGGTCTTCAGTTTCTTTGCCGGATGTCCGAAATAAGCAGCTGACATGCATGCCAACGCCAGACGGCTGTCACTTACTTTAATATATGTCACGCCCTCCAAAGGCTCTACATCTTTCTCAACGACAACTGCTGCTGCGCCTTTTGACACAACATCCGGAATAAATTCATGTGCATCCCTTACACTTCCACTGATACACACAAATACAGAACCTTTTTCCACCTTTCTCGAATCATAGACCAATGTTGTCACTTCTGTATCGATGCTTCCTGTCAGCACCTCATACTGCATATCCTGGATCAACTGTGATAATTTCATTTTCTGTCCTCCTGTATCTTTTTCAAACCATCGATCCGGTTTCTTATTTTCCCTCTCTTACCGTATCGTTTTTCTCCACTCTTATAACCGCGTTTGCTCTCATTCGCGCTTCCATTCCAATTACAGCTGAATTTCTCCCTCAAATACCTCTGTAGCCGGTCCTGTCATAAATATATGATTGCTCTTCGCATCATAAGCGATACGCAGATCGCCACCTCTTAGATGCACCAGAACCTCGTTATCCGTAAGTCCATTTAGAATGCAGGCCATAACCGTCGCACAGGTTCCGGTTCCACATGCCCATGTCTCCGCCGAACCACGCTCCCACACGCGCATAATTGCCTCGTTTCTCGATATGATCTGTACAAATTCCGTATTGGTTCGCTTCGGAAAACGCACATGATTTTCAAAAAGCGGTCCGTATTTTTCCAATTCAAAATGCGCCACATCATCCACAAACACAACCGCATGCGGATTTCCCATCGACACACAGGTCATGCGCCACTCCTTGTCATCCACAACAATCGGTTCATCCACAACGCGATCCCCATCTGCCACAACCGGAATCTCATCCGGTGTCAGAATCGGCTCCCCCATATCCACACGGACAAGCGTCACTTTATCATCCTCAACCGTCAGCTGCAGTGTTTTCACTCCAGCGCCCGTCTCCACCGTAATCTCAGTCTTATCGGTCAGCTTATGGTCATACACGTATTTTGCCACACAACGGATACCGTTTCCGCACATCTCCGCCTCAGATCCATCTGCATTATAGATTCGCATCCGAAAATCTGCAATCTCCGACGCTCCGATTGTGATCAGTCCATCAGAACCGATACCAAAATGCCGATCACTGACTGCAATCGATACTTTCGCCGGATTCTCTATCTGTTCCTCAAACAAATTCACATACACATAATCGTTGCCGCAGCCATGCATCTTCGTAAACTTCATACATTCTCCTCCTAACGGTTTTCTTATAATTTATTCTTCCAATTTTCCTATATCATCAGTATACTCCGCACTTTATCATCTGAAAACATCTTAAGTGCTTTCTATATTGCAAATTGTGTGCCCGCATAGTAAACTTTAGATAACAGAACGCATACATTGTATTTTGGTTCGTATTGCCCGTTTTACAACCAGCCAATAAGACAAAAACGTGAGGGATATTCCATGAACGAATATGAAAAGACAGGATACTTAAACAGTAATTTTAAAATTTTTCATCTGATCGACGAGAAAATGACACCGATTGATTTTCATTTCCACGATTTTCATAAGATACTGCTTCTTATGCGAGGAAATGTATCGTATTGCGTGGAAGGCCGTACTTATGATCTGAAACCCGAAGATATCGTATTCGTCCCGGCCGGTGAAGTACATCGCCCGATTCTCCATGATACATCGGTTTACGAACGTATCATCATTTATATTTCCAAAGATTATCTGGCTGACTATCGCACCGATTCTTACGATCTCGCACAATGCCTGATCGAGGCACATCGGAAGCAGTCCCACGTACTGCGTGTCCCGGCTTTCGGCACAACAAAACTCGGACAGATTGTGCGGGAACTGGAGCAATCACTCGATTCCACGGAATATGCATACGAGTTGTATCACAATCTTCTTTTTCTTGAATTCATGATCGAGCTCAATCGAGTTGCAATCCATGATGGAATTGAATACCTTGCGAACTCCTCGTCCAACAAAAAGATGATCGATGTCATTGATTACTTAAATGAACATTTAACAGATGATATATCCATTGATTTTCTAGCTGATACATTCTTCCTCAGCCGCTATCATCTCATGCACGCATTCAAAGAAGAGACCGGATACACCATCGGAAATTATCTCACCACAAAGAGGTTACTTCTTGCCCGCGACTTAATCCAACAGGGGAAACCAATCACAAATGTTTGCTACGAATGTGGCTTCCGTAATTACTCCACATTCTCACGCGCATACAAGAAAAATTTCGGCAGTTCACCAAGAGAACAATTTCATCAACAAACCGCGCATTCGTAATGATGCCTGTCCAAATCCAGATTCAATACATAAAAAAGAGAGAAAGGCAACTCCCAGGAATTGTCTTTCTCTTTTCATAAATATTATGCCTGACGTTCTGCCATCGTGTTGATCAACACCGGAATCAGCTGCTTCTTGCGCGATACCACGCCTTTTAACATGATACCTTCTTCCGTCGGGTCACAGTTATATGCACTGGCAATAATCTGTGCCGCATCCGTTCCGCGATAGATCAGATAGGTAGATTCATTAAGAATATCTGTCAGCATAACAAATACCATCTGAATCTGTTTCTCTCCCAGAAGCTGATCCAGCTTCGGCGCGATTCGCTCCTGCACCTTATCAAGCTCCTGACGCCCCATCGCACTGATCTGTGCGACACCAAAATTGATCGTTCCGGAATGGAATATCTTAAAGTCCTGATTTAGAATCTCGTCTTCTGTCTTATTATCAAAATCACTTCCGGCTTCAAACATTGCAGATGCAAGTTCTGCCACTTCCACCCCTGCAATCTTTGCCAAAGCGAGTGCTGCATTCCGGTCAATTTCCGTACACGTCGGTGAGCGGAACATTAGTGTATCAGACAGGATTGCTGCGCACATAATACCTGCCATCTGCGGGTTGATCTCAACACCTTTCTCCAGATACATCTGATAGATGATCGTAGAGGTGCAGCCAAGTGGCTGGTTTCTGAAATAAACCGGAGCCATTGTCTCCAGACTGCCCAGACGGTGATGATCAATGATTTCAAGAATCTCTGCCTCATCGATATTCGCCACTGCCTGCGACTTCTCATTGTGATCGACCAGAATCAGTTGTTTCTTCTGTGTATTCATCAAATTACGTCTTGAGAACATTCCTACATAATTCTGATTTTCATCGAGAATCGGGAAGTCACGGTGCCTGATCTTCGCAACCGATTCGCGAACTTCATCCACATAATCATCCAGATCAAAATGTACGATATCCTTCTTCGTCATAAAATGCTTGATTGGAATACTCTGGTTGATCAGACGGGCTGCCGTAAACGTATCGTAAGGAGTCGATATTACAACGACTTCCTTCTCCTTTGCCGCCTCAATCACTTCGCGACTGACCTCGTATCCATTCGTAACGATCATACAGCTGCAGTTGGATGCGATACAAAGAAGCTGGGATTCCTCGCGATCTCCGATCATAACAAGATCATCCGCCTCAAGCGCAGATGACAATACCTCCGGTGTTCCGACACCGATCACAACCTTACCTTTGACAAAATAGGCATGCTCATTACCGGTCAGAAGCTGTCCTTCCAACGTCTCAATAATATTCTTATACTGGGTTCTTGCATTGGAAAGAATCGAATTGTCGTATACATCCATATACGACTTTGCAATATCCCCGGTTACGATCAATCCCTCCAACTTGTTGTCACGCACAACCGGAAGTGTAACAACACCGAGAATCTTCATCATCTCCCATGCTTTCTTCATCGAGATATGACTGCTGACACCTTCTGTCTTACGCATACGGATATCGCGAAGCTGCGTTCCTACATCCGAGACAAGCTTCGGCGCATCAACTTTAAAACGCTCCAGCACATATGCAGTCTCCGCATTAATGCTGCCCGCACGCTTCGGCACATACTCAATCGTCTCATTCGGATTCTCAACCTCACAAAGCGCGTTCTTATAATTTGCATAAGCGATCGCTGCACAAATCGAATCCGTATCCGGATGCTTATGCCCTACGACCCATACTTTCTTCTTGTCCATACTCTCTATTCTCTCACTTCTATAAAATCTCTTCTATATACATCCTCTCAGGCAAATGCATTCCCAATAGGATAGAAAATGCAATTCCCCAAAGCAGAGAATTGCATTTTATGTCACCATGCGTATGCATGATGACCTACGCGCGCATCAGCGCGCTTCATTATATCATGTCGCTTATAATCCTAAAACTCCCAGATTCAGCAACAATAAAGCGATCAATATTCCAAAATTTAATATTCCAAATATAAGTGAGACCGTAACCAATCCCTGTGTACGACCCAGCTTTGACTCAATCTGTGCCAGACGATCTACTTTCTCATCCATACTTCGGAACAGATCCTGCACATTGCGGTAACACTTTACATTCTCTGAATGCACCTTCTCAGAGAGGTCATTCTTCACAACTGTGAGCTGCTCCTGTACCTGCTCTAAGGATTCTTTCAGTTCCTTGGCTTTCTCTTCGTTGAAGCGCTTGCCATCTGCCACATCATCCTTCATCGTAGCCTCGATTTCATCCATCTTGGCTGCTACCTTGGCAATAATGTTATCAATCTGCTTCTCCACTTCACTCGTAAGGCTGTCCGCCTTCTCCTGACGTTCCTGAAGAATCTGATCCAAAGCATCTGCTTTCTCCTGACGCTCGTCCACCAGAGACTGCAACTCCTGCGCCTGGGTCTCCTTGGTATCTAACAAACTCTGCAACTGCTTTGCCCGCTCTCTGAATTCATCGATCTGACTCAGTAAGAAATCTTCCTTGCTCACAACCCCAACGTTCCTTTCATGAATACTTCCGGCTTGTGTTTCTTCCGGAATCTCTTCCGACAACTTGTTCTCCTTTGTTGTCTCCTTAACCGTCTCTGTCACATGACGCTCATTCTGTGGCTCTAATGTATAGACATGCGGCTTGTGATATGTAGTTTGACGTCGATTCCGCGCAAGCTGTCTGCGCAGTTCCAGCAATAAGCCAGCCATCAATCTTCCTCCCATGTAACAGATTCTCAGATTATTGTATCATTATCGACTGTTTTTGTAAATGGATAAATCCATCTCTACACAAAAGAAACAGACCGCCAGCCCCCTCCTAAGAGGAAACTGACGGTCTGTCAGAACTATATATCGTTCAATGAATTATTTACCTGCGTAAAGAGTTACTAACTTCTTTAAGTGCTCGTAACGATCCTTAGAATTCTGCTCAGATGCTGCAAACAGCTCTGCTGCTCTCTCAGGATTGAACTTAGCAAGAGAAGCGTAACGGTTCTCACCCTTAAGGAATGCCTGATAATCACCTGTAGGCTCCTTGCTGTCTAATGAGAATGCATCCTTACCTTCTGCTGCAAGTGCTGGGTTGTAACGGAAGTTGAACCAGTATCCGGACTCAACTGCTAACTTCTCCTCTGTCTGAGCCTTGCTCATACCCTTCTTGATACCATGGTTGATACATGGAGCGTAAGCAATGATAAGTGATGGTCCCGGATAAGCCTCAGCCTCTGCAAGAGCCTTAACACACTGGTTCATATCAGCACCCATAGAAATGTGTGCTACATATACATAACCGTAGCTCATTGCAATACCTGCAAGATCCTTCTTCTTTGTCTCTTTTCCACCAGCTGCGAACTGTGCGATCGCACCTGTAGGAGTAGCCTTAGAAGACTGTCCACCTGTATTTGAATATACCTCAGTATCGAATACCATTACGTTGATATCCTTACCGGAAGCGAGTACATGGTCAACACCACCGAATCCGATGTCGTATGCCCATCCGTCACCACCGAATACCCACTGGGACTTCTTAGCGAGGTAATCCTTCTCCTTTAAGATGTTCTTAGAAGCATCACATCCGCAAGCCTCTAATGCTGCTACTAACTTCTCAGTAGCCGGTCCGTTCTCAATGCCGGAAGCGAATGTATCATTCCACTCCTTGATTGCAGCCTTAACATCAGCGTTATCTGTGTTCGCATCGATCTCATCAAGCTCGTTCTTTAATCTGTCACGGATTGCTCTCTGAGCAAGTAACATACCATAACCGAACTCTGCTGCATCCTCGAATAATGAGTTAGACCATGCAGGACCCTGTCCCTTCTTGTTTGTTGTATAAGGTGTAGAAGGTGAAGAGTTAGCCCAGATTGATGAACATCCTGTAGCATTTGCAATGTACATTCTGTCACCGAATAACTGGGTGATCAACTTAGCGTAAGGTGTCTCACCACATCCACCACAAGCTCCTGAGAACTCAAGTAATGGCTGACGGAACTGAGATCCCTTAACAGAATTAATCTTGAACTTCTCGATAACGTCTTCCTTATCCTCAAGTGTTACTGCGTAATCGAAGTACTTCTGCTCATCCTCATGTGCCTCGAAACCAGTCATTGTGATAGCCTGAACCTTATCTGGACATACGTTTACACAAGATCCACATCCTGTACAGTCGAATGCTGATACAACGATTGCGAACTTGTATCCAGGCATCTGGTTCAAGTCTTTCATCTGCATTCCTTCTGGAGCTGCAGCTGCTTCTGCCTCTGTCATAGCAACCGGACGGATTGCTGCGTGAGGACATACATAAGAACACTGGTTACACTCGATACACTTTGTAGCATCCCATACAGGAACGTCTGTTGCTACACCACGCTTCTCGTATGCAGCTGTACCTGAAGGTGTCCAGCCTGTCTCGTATTTCTTAACAACAGATACAGGAATTGTGTTACCCTGCTGTCCGTTGACTTTCTGCTGAATATTCTTAACGAAGTCAACAACTTCCTTGTTGTCTCCCTTAACTTCTACAGAGTAATCATCGTCTGTGCAGTTCTTCCAGCTCTCTGGAACGTCTACCTTAACGTATGCTGTAGCACCGGCATCGATAGCGTCATGGTTCATCTTAACGACATCGTCACCCTTCTTAGCATAAGACTTTGTAGCTGCGTCCTTCATAAGCTTGATAACTTCCTCTTCCGGAATCAGCTTAGTGAGTGAGAAGAATGCGGACTGAAGAACAGTATTGATACGGTTACCAAGACCGATCTCCTTACCAATCTTAACACCATCGATGATGTAGAAGTTGATGTTGTTCTCAGCGATATATCTCTTAACCTGTCCAGGTAACTTCTCGTCTAACTCATCGACTGACCACTGTGTGTTGAACAGGAATGTTCCACCAGGAACAAGATCCTGAACCATGTTGTACTTGTAGATGTATGCTGTACAGTGACATGCTACGAAGTTTGCCTGAGAGATCAGGTATGTGGAACGGATTGGAGTATGTCCAAAACGTAAGTGAGAAATTGTAACACCACCGGACTTCTTAGAGTCATAATCAAAGTATGCCTGAGCGTACATGTCTGTGTTATCACCGATGATCTTGATAGAGTTCTTGTTGGCACCTACAGTACCGTCTGCACCAAGACCCCAGAACTTACAGTTTGTAGTTCCTTCTGGTGTTGTAACAGGGTTCTCCTTAAGCTCAAGAGAAAGGTTGGTAACATCATCAGTGATACCAATTGTAAATCTTGGCTTCTCAGAGTTATTGAATACAGCGATGATCTGTCCAGGAGTAGTATCCTTAGATCCTAATCCGTAACGTCCGCTTGTGATTGTAACCTGATCGAACTTAGATCCTTTAAGAGCTGCAACAACGTCTAAGTATAATGGCTCTCCGAGAGAACCTGGCTCCTTAGTTCTGTCTAATACTGCGATTCTCTTAACAGTATCCGGGATAGCGTCGATTAAAGCTTCCTTAACGAATGGTCTGTAAAGACGAACTTTAACAACACCGACCTTCTCGCCTCTAGCCATTAAGAAATCGATTGTCTCATCGATCGTCTCACAAACAGATCCCATAGCAATGATCACGCGGTCAGCATCAGCTGCTCCGTAGTAGTTGAATAACTTGTAATCTGTACCGATCTTCTCGTTAACCTTGTCCATGTATTCCTGAACGATAGCTGGAAGCTCGTCGTATGTAGAGTTGCAAGCCTCTCTTGACTGGAAGAAGATATCAGGGTTCTGAGCAGATCCCATCTCTACCGGATGATTTGGATTTAATGCATTCTTACGAAAAGCATCAACTGCATCCATATCTACCATATCCTTAAGATCTTCGTAATCCCAAGTCTCGATCTTCTGAATCTCGTGAGATGTACGGAATCCATCGAAGAAGTTGATGAATGGAATTCTTCCCTTGATTGCAGAGCAATGTGCAACCGGAGTAAGATCCATAACTTCCTGTACAGATGACTCACAGAGCATTGCAACACCTGTCTGACGGCAAGCGTATACATCAGAGTGATCACCGAAGATGTTCAGTGCGTGTGTAGCGACACAACGAGCAGATACATTAAATACGCCCGGAAGTCTCTCACCTGCTACCTTGTACAGGTTAGGGATCATAAGTAAGAGACCCTGTGATGCTGTATAAGTAGTTGTTAATGCACCGGCTGCAAGAGATCCGTGAACAGTACCAGCTGCACCGGCTTCAGACTGCATTTCTGTAACCTGAACTGTCTGTCCGAAAATGTTCTTACGACCTGCGGTTGCCCACTCATCTGTAGCCTCAGCCATAACAGATGAAGGAGTAATAGGATAGATTGCTGCAACATCAGTAAATGCATAAGAAGCATGAGCTGCTGCATGGTTTCCATCCATGGTTTTCATTGAACGTTTCATGAATTAGTCCTCCTATTTTAATTTAATGTTCAAACGTATTAAAAATCAGACATTGAATCAGAATGTCTCTAATTTAATAATATAAAATGAATGCCGCCAAAAATCAAGTTTTAGCGACACCATTTTTGTATTTTTACAAATACAACCTTTCAAACTCTCCAAGAGACACCGGACGATTGCACAAATAGCCTTGTCCGCACTCGAATCCCCCCTCGATCAGCTGCTGCTCCTGTTCCCTGGTTTCAACACCTTCAATAATGATGTCTTTGTCCAGGATCTTAACCATGCGGCCAATCTCGTACAACAGTTTCATTTTCTGATCCGTCATTCCGACATTAATAAAGCTTTTGTCGATTTTGATCACATCCGATGGCATATCTGCCAGCATAGAGAGCGAAGAATAACCGGTTCCGAAATCATCGATCGCAATACGGAATCCCATATCATGCAAGCGGTTCAGACAATGCCTGAGTACCTCCACATTCTTGACCAGAACCCCCTCCGTAACCTCAATCTCAATATTGCTTGGAAGTATCGTATATTTTGACATAACATGAGCGATACGATTTAAAAATTCTTCGCCGTCACCCTCAAAATGCCTTCCCGAGAAATTTGTTGAAATAATAATTTTTCTTTTCTTCTGGCGATTCCATTTATCGAGTGTCTTAAGCACTTCCTCAAAAATATAGAAATCCAGTTCCGTAATATAGCCAATCTTTTCAAGAGAATCAATGAAATAGGCCGGCGGGACAATAGTTCCGTCCGGTTTCTTCCAGCGTGCCAGAGCTTCGGCACCATAAATAATCTCCTTGCCCAGGAAGAATTTCGGCTGCAGATACATCTGAAAATCATCACGGTACAAGGCTTCAAAAAACTCTCCGACTACTTTTTGTTCTTCCACACGCATCGACCGGAGTCCCTGCGTATAAAACATAATCTGTTTCTTGCCGGATCGTTTTGCATTCTTCCATGCAAGATTCGCATTTTCCATAGCCTGATCAAAATCAATCTTGGTATTTTCAAAAATATACACACCCACTGTCACACCCATGCCACTGTTCGGGTACTGATGGTTCTGCATATTTGTAAATCTCTGGTTACGTTTCTGCAAATGCATTTCAAGCATCTCACTGCTTTCATCCGCAGCAAGAATCAAAAAGAAATCCGAATATAAGCGGCAGCCTGCCACAAAATACGGCTGGCTTGACACATCTGTTGCAAGCATCTTTAAGATGCTGTCACCAACCTTATAGCCATAATTTTCATTGACATAACCAAAATTATTGATATCGAGATACTCGATTGCATATACCTTATCCGGATCTGCCTTTGCCAGCACTTTGGCTACCTGTCGGCGGAAGGACTCCTGATTATACAGATTCGTCAACGGATCTCTCATCTGTATCTTCTGTATCTGTGCACGGCTCTCATCCATCCGGAATCGCAACGATACAAAGATTGCCATAGTACGGGTCAGCTCCTTAAAAAGTGCCATCTCGCTCGTCGACCACTGTTTCTGTTCATTTTTGGTCAGATACATAACTTCTCCGATACGGTCACCGATATACTCAAATTTACCGATCACCGCAGAAAAAGACACATTCGATTTTACCTCCAGACCATCTTCATCCGGATAAACATGTCCGGCATTTACCAGTTGTTCATGTGTCAGAATCACACACTGTCCGGGTTTAATCCGCACATTCTCCATATGCATCTTGGCAAAAATCCGATTGTCCGTAATCAGCTTGCGTCTTGCAAAATAGTTGGTCATCGTCAGATGTTCCTCAACTTCATCCTCTTCAAAGACAGCCACAAAATCCAGATCATATCGATCCGCAATCTTTTTCAGCAGCATATTGAGTGAGCCTTCCAGATTCTTAGCATGGGTCATCAGACTGACTGCAAAAGCCAGAAACTCCTGATCCTTTTGATCGATCAGTTCTCTTTTGTCAATGCGGATTGCTTCATTGCGCGTCTGCCCGACATCCTCTGCCCCAGCCAGTTCAAAGCCATCTTTTCCACTCTGTTTCGCACGGTACATTGCATGATCCGCTTTTTCAAACAGACCGGCATAGGTATCCTTCGGCGAGCGGTACACAGCCAGACCAATACTTGAAGAAATACGATAATTCACATTTTCTCCGCTGTATTCCCGCGACAGAACGTCACATAGTCTCTGTGCTTTCTCCTTTGCTTTCTCCACACTTGTGTTCTTCATGAAGACAAGGAACTCATCTCCTCCAACCCGTCCGACAAAATCATCCACACGGAACTGGCTTCTTATGAGATTGGCAACATCCATGATCACTGTATCGCCAAATGTATGCCCGAAATTGTCATTGATTCCTTTGAAATTGTCAATATCAATCAAAAACATGACATTAGTGCTCGATGGATTCTCTTCAATATATGACGTAACTTCTCTTTGGATCTCCAGCTTATTCAAAAGTTTTGTCAGCGGATCTCTGCGCACTTTTTCCTGCAAAGCCTTGTCCCTGTCAATATTAAAGCTTCGGCCGATAATGCGCACAATATTGCCCATATCATCCTTTACGCTCTGGTAGTATGTGCGGAACCATTGATAACACGGCACATCCTCTTCCGTGCTCACATTAAACCGGGTATCAATCGTTCCTGTCACCTCCGTCTGTGTAGCCTCATACATCGCTTTCAGAAACAGATCCTGATCCGCAAGGAAAAGCAATTTCACTTCTTCATCGACAGGATAATACTGATCCTGTGCTTCAAATTCCCCTCTCAGTTCCATCAGACGCTGGGAGCGCAGCATCCTCCAGTTCGGCACATCCAGATCAAACGGATACTCTTGAGATAATTTTTCCATCATCTCATATTTCTGCGTCAAAAGCTGTTGTTTCAGTTCGCTGGACTTTTGCGCATGAATATCCCAGAACAGAAAAATCAGCTGCGGCAAGGCATTCTTATAGGTCAGCCGACTGCACCTTACCTGTACCCAGAAAAAGTCATGCCCTTTCTGCCGGATCCGCACCTCCTGCTCCGCCACCCTTTGTCCCTGCACGGCCTGAGCAACCGTCTCTTCCAGTAAGTAGATATCCTTTTTCGAGATCATGTTCTCGGCTCCCATCTGCGCAAGATCTCGCTCCGTATATCCAAAAAGGCGTACGAACTCGGCATTGACCATCTCAATTTTTAATGAATTTCCGTATGTTGCAACCGCAGCCGCAATCGGAATATCCACCCCCATCAATTCATTATAATCCATCTTTTCACCCAATCCACCTAATAATTGATTTTATTATAACAGTTTTCTTGACTTTTTCCAATAAGAATGCGTTTTTTCTTAATAATAAAGTGTTTTTTGCTTGAAATAAAGGACTTTTCATGTTTAAATAGAACTCGTGACTAAATGGATTGAAGAAATAATGAGGTTTTCGTATGATTAGTGCAAATAATATCACCTTAAGATTAGGCAAAAAAGCCTTATTTGAAGATGTAAACATCAAATTTACCGAAGGGAACTGTTACGGACTGATTGGCGCGAACGGTGCCGGAAAATCAACATTCTTAAAAATTTTATCCGGTCAGCTCGAACCGACGAGCGGCGAGATTGTGATCACTCCTGGACAGCGTCTGTCATTTCTGCAGCAGGACCACTTCAAATACGATGAATTTACGGTATTAGATACCGTTATCATGGGTAACCAGAGACTTTATGATATCATGAAGGAAAAAGACGCCATCTATATGAAGGAAGATTTCTCCGATGAAGACGGCATCCGCGCAAGTGAACTTGAAGCCGAATTTGCAGACATGGACGGATGGAACGCAGAATCCGACGCAGCCACCCTCTTAAACGGACTTGGAATTCCAACCGAAGATCATTACACACAGATGGCAGACCTTCCGGGTGCTGTCAAAGTCAAAGTTCTTCTTGCACAGGCATTATTCGGCAACCCTGATATTCTGCTTCTTGATGAGCCGACCAACCATCTGGATCTCGATGCAATTGCATGGCTTGAAGAATTCCTGATCAACTTCGAAAACACGGTCATCGTGGTATCCCACGACCGTTACTTTTTAAATAAAGTATGTACCAACATTGCCGATATGGATTACGGCAAGATTCAGCTCTACGCCGGAAACTATGATTTCTGGTATGAATCGAGTCAGCTTCTTGTCCGTCAGATGAAGGAAGCGAACAAGAAAAAGGAAGAAAAGATCAAGGAGTTACAGGAGTTCATCTCCCGCTTCTCTGCGAACGCTTCCAAGTCAAAGCAGGCAACTTCCCGTAAGCGTGCGTTGGAGAAAATCCAGCTGGATGACATCCGTCCTTCCAGCCGTAAGTACCCATACATCGATTTCCGTCCGAACCGAGAGATCGGTAACGAAGTACTGACGGTAGACGGAATCAGCAAGACAATTGACGGCGTGAAGGTTCTCGATAACATCTCCTTCATCGTCGGACACGATGATAAGATTGCTTTTGTCGGCGGCAACGAACTTGCCAAGACAACTCTCTTTAAGATTCTTGCCGGAGAGATGGAGCCGGACGAAGGAACCTACAAATGGGGTGTAACCACAAGCCAGTCGTACTTCCCGAAGGATAACACCACGATCTTCGATACCGATGAGCTGATTGTAGACTGGCTCACCCAGTTCTCCGAGATCAAGGATGCCACTTATGTCCGCGGTTTCCTTGGCCGTATGCTTTTCGCCGGAGAAGACGGTGTCAAAAAAATGCGTGTACTTTCCGGTGGTGAAAAGGTTCGTGTACTGCTCTCCCGCATGATGATCATGGGAAGTAATGTCTTAATGTTTGACGAGCCGACTGACCACCTGGATATGGAATCCATTACCGCATTGAATAACGGTATGATCAAATTCCCTGGTGTCATCCTGTTCGCCTGCCGAGATCACCAGGTCGTACAGACGACCGCTAACCGCATTATTGAGTTCCTTCCGGATGGAACCATGATCGATAAGGTATCCACTTACGATGAATATCTTGAAAGCGATGTTATGGCAAGAAAGCGTCAGGTTTACAACACAACTGCTGACGAAGAGGCCGATGATTAAAAACAATTAATCGATAAAAATAAGGGTGTTGCCTGGACTTTCTAAGTTCCGGTCAACACCCTTTGTTATTTCTATTCATTCATTTCGTCTTCTTATTCCTAGAAGGAGTCATAGAAAATATTTCCACTATTGTAATTGTAGGAATACTTACCATTCTTACCATAAGTATTGGCTTTCTCCGCCTCTGACTGTGCATAAGAGTCGATCAGAGAAGAACGGGTTGCCACACCATAAGCATAAGAACCTGTTCCGTTAAATAATTTCTTTACTTTGTCCATATCTGCACTGCTGAATTTGCCCGAATCAAAGGAGAGAATTCCCGTCTTGGAATCCACACTGATACCAATCTCTTCTAAATCCTTACTCTTGCCTGTCGTCAATAGTTTGAGCGAATCAACAGAATTTTCAATACGGCTCGATGTCGACTTTGCGCTTGTTGTCAGTAGATTGTTATAGTCCTCAACAAACGATCCGACTTTCTCTGAAATCTTTTTGGTATCGTAATTACCATTTTTCTTAGCAAAAACAGAATCCGTCTTCGTCGAATACAATTCCTTTGCAGACGTAGTCAGCTCTTGTGCCGCTTCCTCCATATTGGCGATCGTCTTCGTAGAATCCTTGGATGTTGAGGTGGATGTTGTCTTATCCTTAGAAGACGTCTTTGTGGAATCTGCATTCACCTTACTGTAGTAAGACTTCATCAGTTTTCCGTATGTTCCGCTCTTAATTGTTGCATAATCCTGCAGATTAATTCCGAGGAAATTGGATCCCGATGATGATCCAAGGCTCGAAAACAATGTACTGATTGATGATGAATCGTAAGAAGAAATGCCTCTCATAGTATCACTCCTTTGAAATAAAATGGTCAATCCGTGACCCTATCCTATAATATATATCGATCTCTACTTCAAAAAATAAACCCTTTTTTGTAATTTTGTCAAGTATATTTATACATCCTCAATCTGCCAGTCGATCGGCGCAATTCCATTCTTCTCAAGAAACGCGTTTGCCTGGCTGAAATGCCTGCACCCAAAGAATCCGCGGTACGCAGAAAGCGGACTCGGATGCGGAGCCTTCAGGATCAGATGCTTCGGGTTTGTGAGCATCGGGATCTTGCTTTGTGCCGGTCTGCCCCAAAGCATATAGACGATCGGGCGATCCTGTGCATTGACTGCCTGAATGATTGCATCTGTAAACTGTTCCCATCCTCTTCCCTGATGGGAATTTGCCTGATGCGCCCGCACCGTAAGTACGGTGTTGAGCAGAAGTACCCCCTGATCCGCCCATTTCTTAAGATATCCGTTATTCGGGATCTTACAGCCTAAGTCATCCTGTAATTCCTTGTAAATATTCTGAAGCGACGGCGGAATGTCTTTCTGATCCGGAAGCACCGAGAACGACAGTCCATGTGCCTGATGTTCGTTGTGATACGGATCCTGTCCCAGGATCAGCACCTTCACTTCACTAAGCGGTGTAAAATGAAGCGCATTAAAAATATCATCTGCAGGCGGATAAATCACATGTGTATTATATTCCTGCTTCACGAATGTAAATAAATCTCTGTAATATGCTTTATGAAATTCCTGATCCAATGCCGGCAGCCAATCGTTTGATATCATTGCCATGCTGCATTACTCCTTTTGTTTGTCATACTTTTAAACGTTTCACAAATTTTCTTCTTATGTATGAAACACATAGCGCTTTATCGTCGCACTGACACGCCACGGTCCGCGAGATAATTTTTGAGATCCATAATCTCAAGTTCCTTGTAGTGGAACAATGAAGCTGCAAGTGCCGCATCCGCATGTCCTTCCGTCAAAGCATCATAGAAATGCTCCTTCGTTCCCGCTCCGCCGGACGCGATCACAGGAATCGATACATTGTCCGCGATCATGCGGGTCAATTCAATATCATAACCGGTCTTCGTGCCGTCACAATCCATACTGGTCAGCAGGATTTCTCCTGCACCGAGCGCATTTGCTTTCATTGCCCACTCGATTGCGTCTAATCCGGTATCGATACGTCCACCATTCTTATAGACATTCCAGCCACTTCCATCCTCTCTACGTCTGGCATCAATTGCAACGACCACGCACTGACTTCCGAATTTGTCCGCAGCATCACTGATCAGACGAGGGGTATTGATTGCCGATGAATTGATGGAAATCTTATCTGCCCCCTCTCTGAGAAGTGCTTTAAAATCATCCACAGTACGGATACCTCCACCGACCGTAAACGGAATAAATACTTTTTCCGCAACCTTACGCACCATATCCACAACCGTCGCACGATGATCGCTGGAAGCCGTAATATCAAGAAAAACAACCTCATCTGCTCCCGCCTTGTCATACGCCGCCGCAACCTCAACCGGATCTCCCGCATCGCGAAGATTGATGAAATTAATGCCTTTGACCACTCTTCCGTTATTCACATCCAGACATGGAATAATTCGCTTTGTAAACATTAAGCCTTACCTCCCAGCTGTGCAAAATTTTTCAGTATCGCAAGGCCCACATCGCCACTTTTCTCCGGGTGGAACTGGCATGCAAATATGTTATCCTTCTCAACCGACGCATGAATCGTCGTACTGTATTCTGTCGTTGCTTTCACGATCTGCTCATCCTTTGCCTGCAGATAATAAGAATGAACGAAGTATACATAAGGATGCTCCTCAAATCCCACAAAAAGGCGTCCGTCATTCCGAAGATTCAAAGAATTCCATCCGATATGTGGGATCTTGAGTCCCGGCTGATCCGGAATCCGCCTGATTGCTCCGTCAAGGATATGAAGTCCTTCCACGCCCTCACTCTCATCGCTTCCCTCAAACAGAAGCTGCAGTCCCAGACAGATACCAAGAAACGGAGTTTCCTTTTCCGCCACTTCGCGGATTACCTTGTCCAGCTCATATTTTTTCAGCTGTCCCATCGCATCTCCGAAGGCTCCAACGCCCGGAAGAATTACTTTATCTGCCTGTTCGATCTCATGAAAATCTCTCGTGACAACACATTCCTGTCCAAGAAAATGAAGCGCTTTCTCCACACTCTTTAAGTTTCCTGCATTGTAATCAATAATTGCAATCATCTGATGTCTCCTATTCCAGTCCTAATGCTTTCAGTTTTGCGTGCAGCTGCAACGTATATTCCTTGCGGTTCTTTGCATTGTACATCTGCAAAGCTTCCTCTCCCGTCATATCATAATCTTCCAGAAGTGACTTGATGATCTTGCCGCCGAGCTGCTCATATTCCACACTGCAATTATAATCCTGCGCCTTCTGTTTATTTAAGTCATAACGACCATATGCACAGATCAGATTATCCATTGCAATATCATGCTTGCCATTATTTTCAAACACAAGATAATCCTGATATTTTTCCGAGACAATTGCTAACACCTGCAGCTGATTATAGAATTCCGTATCTTTCTCACGTATCTTCAGTCCCTGCAACTCGGAAAAAGCCTCAACAAAGGATCCTTTTCCATACGCATCCTTCGCCAGATTGATATTCGACTGATAACCAAGAAGATTAACTCCAACTATGATCAATCCGAACAGAGAGGCCACCATAATCACAATTGCGATTACCGGTCCCTTCGGAAGCGGAGGTGTATTGTCGATTTCCTTCGGTTTCTTCTCCTTCTTTTGCTTCGGCTCTTTTACCTTTTTTGGTTTCTTCGGCTTCGGTTCCTTTTTCTTCTTTTCTTTCTTTTTTTTCTCTTTCTTCGGTTTCTTCTCAGTAAGCTCTCCCGCAGCCTCAAGTTCCTCTAAGATTTTCTTGTTCTCATCCGACATTCCAGATGTCTGATCCGTAATCTCATCAAGAGCATCAGCTTCCGCTTCCTCTTCCCCGAAAAATAACTTAGAAAGGCGCGCTAAGAAACCAGTCTTCTCTCCCTTTTCCTTCGGCTCCTTTTTCTTCTTTTCTTTTTTCTTCTTGCCACGTTTCTTTTTATCCGGTTCGTCTGACGCTTTTTCGCCTTCCATCTCCTGCTCCTGCGCGTCCATCTCCGCCTGTGCAAACGCACCGATCGAATCGCCATCTTCTACCGGCTTGTCTTCATCCGCGCTGGATAACAAATCCCCCAGTTCCGAGAGATCATCGGAATCGGAAAGCATATCCATCAAATCTGCATCACCCATTCCGGAGAGATCCAATTCCTCCCCTTCTGCTGACTGCGTATTTTCCGATTCCGCAGCAAGTGGCGGCAGCTCATCCGGCATAGAAGCAAGACTATCATCAAACGCACCAACAGCGGCATCCATAGATTGCGACAAATCCGCTTCTTCTGCATCTTCCGGTGAAATATTCTCTTCCTTCCGGTCGTCAGAATCCGATTTATTTAAGAACATATCATGCATGGCATCAATATCTTCTGCCATCTTCTTCTCCGATACATTCTCCTCCGGCACATCTTCTCCCGGAAGCGTTCCTTCAAATTCCGCATCCTCATCTACAACAGGTTCACTTGTTTCCTCCCCCTTCGATTCTGCCGACATATGGCCGATCATATCATTGATTGCCTCATCCACATCCCTGTCGTTCTCACTTTCCAGATCCGGGAAAGGTGTCATCATATCATCTTTTAGAAGTTCCGCCTCAAATTCCCGCAGGAAATCTTCCTCGTTCTTCGCCGTAATCTCCTCATCGCTCTCCGGCTCCCCGAACAATTCTCTCTCCCATTGGTCCTTGCTGCTAGGAGGCTTCTGTTCCGCAGTATCCTCTATATCGTTGTATTCTCCATTTACAGAGTTTAATAATTGATCCAGATAATTCTCCGATGAGTGATCTTTCATAAAACAGTCTCCAGTAAAATATATTAACCAATTAAGGGATGTGATGAAAACACCACATCCCCCTACTCTCACAAAAAATTATTGATTTTTCTTTGCAATCAGTTCATCAATGGCTTCAACAAGACTTCCAATCTCAGGCTTTGTCAACTGTGCATCTGCACCGAGACTTTCGCCCTTGCGACGCATTTCTTCATTCACAAGAGATGAGAAAATAACAACCGGAATGTTCTTAAGCTTATCATCACTCTTGACCAGTTTCGTGAGACGATGTCCATCCATCTGCGGCATCTCAATATCCGTAATGATACACTGAACCTTTTCGGCAGGGTCTCCCTCTTTCTTGAATTTTACAAGCTGATCCCATGCCTCCTGACCGTTGGTTGTCACGATCAGATTTCCGTATCCCGCTTTCTTCAGACAATCTGTGATCAGACTGCTCAGCAATGCAGAATCCTCTGCGATCAGAATATTTGCATCACTTCTGGAACGTCCCTTGAACTCTTCCACATCATGTACACGAAGACCTGTTTCCGGACTAATGCTTGAAACAATCGACTCAAAATCAAGAATAACAACCAGCTTATCATCCATCTTGATAACACCAGTGGAAACGCTTCCGTCCTGACCATTAATGGTAGAATCCGGCTTGATAATCTCATTCCAGGAAACACGATGGATACCGATTACCTGATCCACATGGAATGCAATATTAAGCTTATTAAAATTGGTTATAATAAACAAGCCCTTCTGTCCGTCATCTTCGATTCCCAGACAATTCTTAAGATTGATGACCGTAATCATCGTATCTCTCGGCATAAAAATACCTTCTACACTCGGATGTGCATTCGGCACCGGTGTAACCTTCTGATATGACAGGATTTCCTTAATCTTTGCCACATTAATACCGTAATGATTGTCCGCCAGAGTAAACTCCAGAATCTCCAGCTCGTTTGTTCCTGACTCTAACAGAATATTCGTATCCATATGTATCCTCCCGAATTCTTATATTGTTTTTATTATAACATAAAATAAATGCATTTTACATTTTTACACGATAAGTTGTTCCGTCGATCTCCACCAGGAGAGTCTCGTTCGTAATCGACGACGCAGTATCCTTTGCTATCTCAAAAAGCATGACTGCCGATGTCTTCTTCCCGGCTTTCAGTTTCACCGTAGAGGAAGAAAGTTCCTTATTGCTGAACGTCATCTTCTCTCCGATTCGATTGCTTCCATCAAACATACCATAAAATGTATTCTTCAAAGAAGATGTATCGTATTTTACCGTTTTCTTACCGGAATTGGTAATTACAAAGTTCATAACCAAAAGCGTATTTCCCTCTCCCGCATTCACGGAAAAATAGTTGCCTTCCTTGTATGCATCGGAAACTTTATATCCCTTATAGGTAATCTTAAGAGATGTATCACATCCAAGCGCATCCGCAAGAGAAACTTCCGGATAATTCGATAAATCCTCTCCACTTCCCTGTTCTCCACCGGATTCTGAAGCTGCCTGCGTATCCTGCTGCCCCTTCGAATCTTCCTGCGGCTTTTGTTCTTTCTTTGTGGTATCCTCTTCCTGCGGCTTATCACTTGTCATACCATCCTTCTGACGGATGTTATGCTTACCGATCGCATATGCGGCGTACTGCGTGATCAGAGTTTCCTCATCCTCCGTCAGTTCATACATTTGCGTCCCACAGCCGCTGACCAGAAGAACCGTTGCCGACAACACCGCCAGCAGACGCATTCCTTTCTTCATATCGTCCTCTAAACCTCTTGTCACTTTTGCCCTATAAAACAGTTTTATAGTACCATAATTTGTAAAACAATACAACAATTTTCGAACAATTTAGCCCTGACTTTCCAATTCCATCCAAAATTCCACACCATCCTCATGATTGATGACGCCGCATTTCTGATGAAAAGAGTCCATAATCGCCTTCACAATGGATAAACCAATGCCGCTGCCGCCATATTCTCTCGTTCTTGCTTTGTCTACCTTGTAGAATTTTACCCAGATTTTATCAAGATCCTCCTTTGGAATCGGCTCACCGGTGTTAAACACACTTGTACGCACCAGATTATCATGATACGAAAAGCGGATTTCAATCCGGCGTTCCCCATCCGCATGGTTCATCGCATTCGTCAGATAGTTGGTAATCACTTCCTCCACCTTGAACTCGTCGCCCCACACATAGACCGGTCCATCATGATAAAACGAGATATTTACCTGTTTCTGCGCCGCCATAATCGAAGATGACTGCAGGACACCATCGATCAGTTCCGTAATATCAAAACGCGCCATCTCAACTGTATCATTGCCAAATTCCAACTGATTCAAAGTCAGGAGTTTCTTTACCATCTTGTTCATTTTGTCTGCTTCGTCCATAATGACATCGCAATAGAAATCACGGCTCTGTGCATCATCATTGATGCACTCCTTTAGGCCTTCCGAATATCCCTGAATCAAAGCAAGCGGTGTCTTAAGTTCGTGCGATACATTCGATAAGAACTCTTTTCTCATCTCATCGATCTGTTCCTTCTTTGCAATGTCCTGCTGCAGGCTGACATTCGCGGTCTTCAGTTCACTGATCGTCTCTTCCAAAGCCTCCGACATCTCATTGACCGACTCGCCAAGCTCATCTATCTCTCTGCTGACATGTGCAGACGAAACATATTTTGCATCAAAATCCAGTTCCGACATCTTGCGGGATATCTCAGATAGTGAGCGAATCGGGCTTGAAATACTGCGCGACAGGAAAATGATTGCGATCACGCTGAGCACAATCGCCCCTACACTGACTGCTGCAAAGAATTTATTTGTAATCTGCGCACTCTCACGGATACTTTCGAGTGCCGCTCTCATATACACATAGCCGCCGCTTGCGCGTTCTCCCATAAGTACAAGGTACTCCGTCTTAAGTCTTTCATCCGTCTGTCGAACCAGTGTATAATTTGATCCGGTTTGCAAAATCTGTATTTTACTTCTGTCAGATCCGTAGATCCAATCATCCATCTGCATCTGGAAACGTTGCGCGTTACTATAGGAAGTCCACACAAGTTCCCGATTCATATTCGTGATCAGCATATTAATATTGTTATCCGAACAAAGCCTCTCAAATGCAATATCATACTCGCTTGCATCATCGCCTGCACGTTCCAGTTCCTGCGTAACCTTATCAAAGCAGGTAAGCAAGCCTTTTTCTTTATTGTATATATAATATTTTTCCAGAAATGTGTTGTTTAGAAACCAGCACACAATTACCGTTCCAAGCACAATCCCGACCATCACAATGATCAGTTGATGGGACAGTGTTGCTTTTCTTTTCTCCATAGATCAGACCTCGAATTTGTATCCCATTCCCCAGACGGTCTTAATATAATCGCCATGTTCTCCAAGCTTGCTTCTAAGCTTCTTTACGTGCGTATCAATGGTTCTCGCATCGCCAAAATAATCGTAATTCCAGACACTGTTAAGAATTCGCTCTCTTGAGAGCGCAATTCCCTGATTATCCAGAAAATAGTCAAGCAGCTCAAATTCCTTAAAACTTAAATCAATCGTTTTTCCGTCCAGTTTCACTTCATGTGCCGTCTTGTCCAGCACGATTGCTCCTGCTTTCTTCACCTCGGAAGCATCTCCTAATTTGTTGGTTCTTCTAAGGATTGCCTCCACACGTGCAACAAGAATCTTCGGCGAAAAAGGCTTCGCAATATATTCATCCACGCCGAGATCAAAGCCCATGAGTTCATCACTCTCCTCACTTTTTGCAGTAAGCATAATGATTGGGACTTTGGAAGTCTCACGCACCTCCCGGCACACTTCCCATCCGTTCATCTTCGGCATCATCACATCAAGAATAATGAGTGCGATCGACTTATCCTTATAAAACAGATCAAGTGCCTCTTCACCGTCTCCTGCCTCAATCACGTCAAAATCCTGTCTCACAAGGAAATCGCGCACAAGTTTTCGCATTCTGCTCTCATCATCCACTACCAGTATCTTTAATTTGTCCATCTTATTTTACCTCCTGCAGCTGCTCTTCCCTCTCCATAAGCTCCGACTCCCGCTCATCCAGCTGCTGTTCCCGCTCGTCCAGTGACTTCTGCCATTCCTCGTATTTATCAATAATCTTATTTTCATAATTTAAAATCGTCACATTATCATCGCTGAAATACGTGATCGCAAACATTCCGATTATGATCATCGCAAACACAACCGCAAAAAACGTACTTACCACATATGCCCCATGGTAATCCCGGTTCTTCCGCTTCTGTTGTGCCTTCAGTTCTCTCTGTTTCTTTTGGCGGCGCTTTGCAGCCTTCGCTCTCAGTTCACGCTCCTCTTCGGGATCTTCCTCCTCGATCAGTTCCGGTCGGTATACCGGTATCGGGAGAATATCCTCGTTCTTGATATATGGAATCGTGTTTAAATATTCCTGCAGTTGCCGCAGGAAATCAAAGCCTACCGGCGTCACAAAAACTTCTTTTAATATCAGGCTATTGTACAATTGCAGCACGACATCCGGATCATCCATATCGGTCTGGCTCCTGATATAACGGATTCCTTCCAATTCCTTTTGTGCCGTGTCCGCCTGCGTCTTTGTCTCAAACTCGTAGTTTCCTACTTTATACATAATAACTTTCCTTTTTTGAACATCCGCCCATAATAGTTCGCTGCACGACTGTGGTACATCTCTGATATATCGCACGACCGGACGCTAAATTTGTTCGAACTTATCACAATTAATGATGTTCATCCCGTTCTGCAATCTCACCGGACTGATAAGCGCGGATCAGTTCCTTCAACTCATCAATGCGGATCATCATACGCTTACCATAATCCGTATCCCCCACAAGAATTCGCTTATCCATATATTCTACAGCTTCCTGATGCGATACAATATCAAGCTCATCTCTTACCGCCGAATCTGAGAAATCAAACGGTTCGTGAGCTGAAAGTGTCAGTCCGTACGAATTGTACGTCAGAGTGTATCCTGCAATACCGGTCTTACGGCGGTATGTCTTTGAAAATCCACCGTCGATCAAGATTAATTTACCGTTACATTTTACCGGACTTTCGCCTGCCATACGTTCTACCGGTACATGTCCATTAATAATATGCACTCTTCCATCCTTGAGTCCGAATTCATTCAGGATCTTATCTGCGGTCTCCGTCTTGTCAAGTAAGTGATAATACGCATTCTTGCTCTCATGATGCATCTTCTTATCATCCAGAAAATAGCGTTCAAATGTAGCCATCTTACTGCGTCCGTAGAGTGGTGAATTCGGCGCCGTCCAGATATACCACATCATATCCTGTCCCTTCTCACGCTCCTCCTTGTCAAGCGAAAAGAAAGCTTTACGGACATAAGACTCAAGCACATCATATAAAGCCTTGCCGCTGTACTCCTTGCCAAACACATTCACCTTGGCAAATGAACCATCCTCATTCATCGGTACACATCCGTGATACAGAAGATTTCCGTTGTAAATCTTATACATGCTACCGCGTTTTAACATAAGACGCACATGGCGCTGCAGTTTCTCGCAATGAATAAACGAAGTGCGCAGACGTTTCATAACATCCGCTTCCTCCGGTGTCAGTTCATATGGATTCTCCGGATCGATCGTAGGGAAATTCGTGTCCAGCATCGGATACTTCACGCCATCGATCTCAACCGTCTTATTTTCATAATCGATGCGATGTAACAGACAACGGTTCTCCATACCAAACTGCGGCCATTTCTGAATCAGCTGCCCCTCCAGCTTAAATCGGATGATTGCGATTGCTTTATGCATTTTGCGATTCATCAAAGTCTCTTTCTGGCTGCGTTCCTCTTCGGTCGAATTTTTCAGGACAAAACGCTCACAAGGATCATCTTTATACGCATCCATCGCAAAGGTTGCAAGCGGCACCATATTGATTCCGTATCCGTCCTCGATCAGATCCAGATTACCATACCGTATACTGGTCCGGATCACCGATGCGATACATGCAAGCTGTCCGGTTGCAGCACCCATCCAGACCATATCGTGATTTCCCCACTGAATGTCAAACGAATGGTACTTCTCCAAACGATCCATGATCAGATCCGGCGACGGTCCACGGTCATACACATCACCCAAAATATGCAGGTGATCGATAACCAGTCTCTGGATCAATTCCGCCAATGCGACAATAAAATTATCCGTCTGTCCAAGTTCAACGATCGTATTGACAATCGCTTCGTAATAAGCTTCTTTATTAAGTACTTCCTGCTTCTCCGTAATCAGTTCCTCAATTACATACGCATAATCCTCCGGCAACGCTTTACGCACCTTCGATCTTGTATATTTTGAAGAAACCGTTTTGCACACCTCAATCAGACGGTACAACGTAATCTTGTACCAGTTCTCCATGTCCTCTTCCTGTTGCTTCACAAGTTCGATCTTCTTCTGCGGATAATAGATCAGTGTCGCAAGTGACATCTTGTCCGCTGTGCTGAGCGTATGCCCGAACACATCATCAATCTTCTTTCTTACCGCTCCCGATCCGTTGCGGAGCACATGGGAGAAAGCCCTGTACTCACCATGGATGTCCGACAGGAAATGTTCGGTTCCTTTCGGCAGGTAGAGAATAGACTGTAAATTTATAATTTCCGTCGATGCACGTCCGATCGTCGGATATAATTCTGCAAGCTGCTCTAAATAATGTAAACGTTCTCTTTCCATGATCTGCACCTCTTTGTTTTCGATATCGAAATTTATCATAACGGTTCAAATCCAACCTTCAAAATATCTGTCTTAGAATAGTTCCATTTTATCATACATTGTTATTTTTGGAAGTAAAACATCTATAAAAAAAGCGAGAAAAAAGAAAAAACCGGAGTTCAAAGCCTCCGATCTTTTCCTGACTGAATTTGACTATAATTTTTACTTTTTCAGTATAATTGTTCTTCCTCTTCCAAATCGAGTCCATTTTGTATGTAAATTTTTCGTATACTTTGTCGTTTGTGGCTCATTTTTGAACCATTTTTTCAAAAAAATATTGTCTATCCCGCTAATGTCCTCTAAAATATCCGTAAGGGGAAATTTTTAAAGGAGTTTTTATGACAAGAGAACAGTTAATCGAAAACTTTGCTGACAGTGTGGAACAGGAACGCATCGCTTTGGGTTATTCTCAGGCACAGATGGCGCAGGCACTTGATATGTCCCTCTCAACTTACAAACGAATCATAAACGGAGAAATCTCTAAGTTGGATTTCTTCATCTTCTATCAACTATACCAATTAACAGGTAAATTTGCTTTCGAGCTTTGTAAATACGGGGATCTGCTTTCCGACACCGTGGCATCGATGCGTCGGCTGAGTCAGCCACAGCTTCGCACGATCCGGGGATTTGTTGACTTTGAGGATCACTTTGCGCGATCCTTAAACGCCGATCAGAATTCCACCGACTACACAACACTGATCATTCCAAGTGGCTGTATGCATGACGGTATGATCTACGATTCCTGCTCACTCGGCAAAATCAATATTGCATCTTACCGCAGACGTTTTCATGATAAAATTGATTGTGCGATTCTGATCACAACCAATCATCTCAATCCGACTTACAATGTAAATGATATTCTTCTGATTGACCGAAGTCCGATTCAGGACGGTGACACCGGAATCTTTCTTCATAAGGAGAGTGGGCTCGCCTATATCCGCCGCTTCCACCGGGGGCATCCATGCCGTCTTGAACCGATTGGTTCATACGGACGCACGCTCTATGTCGACGGAAGCAAGGTGTCAGAAACATCCAAATGGATCAAATTCGGGCGTGTTCTGAGCAAGATTCGATCTGATACCATCTATGGCTAACCTGCATATTAACATTCCATCTGTTTCCGATTTTCATGATATTAAAAAACAGCAATTTAATAGGCGCCATCTGAAGTACGAATCTTCCGATGACGCCTAAATCTGTTCAGTTTCCAATGGACTGATCCTTTCTTTTGTAATTCTCTTCTTTGTCTTCTGTACGTTTACCTCGAATGACTTTTGGGATTGATTCCGTATCCGATGAATATTCCATCCGAAATTCTTATCCGTTTTCTTTTATCTTGTCACTGGTTTCATGAATTCAAATCCGATACTATGGTTGCTTCTTACCTTTGCTATGTTCCCTTTGGACTGTACCTCCTTTTTTAAATTTCACCTTGCGACTCTTGTCGTTCTTCTTGGTGATCTTGTTTTGTTCTCTCTTCTTTTGTTGTATTTAATATATCATGCAATTTCATATATGTCAACATATTTTTTAAACTTTTTCTAGTTTTTTATTTTTCTATCTATAAATTGTGTTTTTTCTATATATTTTTCTGACAATTTACGCATTATTTCCATTATCCCAATGCCACATCAAGAATCATCATCAACGTAAATCCAAAGGCAAAGCATATGGTTCCGATATCGGAATGCTCTCCCTGTGACATCTCCGGAATCAGCTCCTCCACAACCACATAAAGCATCGCACCGGCTGCAAAGCTCAAAAGATACGGCAGCACCGGCACAAGAAGCCCCGCAGCAAGAATTGTAAGCACCGCACCGATCGGCTCCACGATACCGGAAAGGAAGCCGCCCATAAATGCTTTGGATTTCTTTGCACCTTCCGCCCGGAGCGGCAGTGAAATGATTGCTCCTTCCGGAAAATTCTGGATGGCGATACCAAGAGATAATGCCAATGCCCCCATCGCTGTAATCTTTGATTCCCCGGACAAATATCCGGCATAGACCACACCGACCGCCATCCCTTCCGGAATATTATGTAAAGTAACGGCAAGTACCATCATCGTCGTTCTCTCAAGATGGCTTTTCGGTCCTTCTGCCTTCTCACTGTGCTGGTGCAGATGTGGGATTACGTGGTCAAGCAGTAACAGAAACAGAATACCGATCCAGAATCCCACGGTTGCCGGCACAAACGACCATTTTCCCATGCTATCAGACTGATCGATTGCCGGAATCAAAAGGCTCCATATCGATGCCGCCACCATCACGCCTGCCGCAAATCCGGTCAAGGCGCGCTGCACCTGATCACCTAACATACTTTTCATAAAAAAGACGCATGCTGCGCCGAGAGTCGTTCCTATGAAGGGAATTAAAATTCCCCAGAACAGATTCATACTCATAAGCTGCTCCTTTCCGCTGCAGATATTGCATTTGTATATTGCTTTACAGTTAGTATACGTTAACTGTCATCAAAACGCTACACCACATTTTCCTATCATTTAAAAATCCGCTTAAGCGAACTTTGTTTTTCTGTCAAAGCTGCTGAAGCGGACTTCTATTTGCCTATTATCAATTGATTAATCTTCGATTGCTTTCTTGATGGCAGCAAGTAACTCATCGTAAGTCTCGTACGCCGGGATATCCGGATACTCAGCCTTGATCGCATCGGTACTCTTGAAGAGAAATCCTGCCTTGCTTGCCTGGATCATGCCAAGGTCATTGTGGCTGTCTCCGCTTGCGATCGTATCATATCCGATGGACTGCAAAGCCTTCACGGTTGTGTACTTAGACTTCTCGCAACGCATCTTAAAACCTGTAATCTCTCCGTTGTCCGCAACTTCAAGTGTGTTACAGAAGATGGTCGGATAACCAAGCTTCTTCATCAGAGGTCCTGCGAACTGTGAAAACGTATCACTGATAATGATCACCTGTGTCATCGCACGAAGTTCATCCAGGAACTCCTTCGCACCCGGAATCGGGTCGATCTTTGCGATCGTATCCTGAATCTCCTTAAGTCCAAGTCCATGCTCCTTTAAGATACCGATACGGTACTTCATCAGCTTATCATAATCCGGTTCATCTCTTGTTGTTCTCTTAAGTTCCGGAATTCCTGTCTCCTCTGCGAATGCGATCCAAATTTCAGGTACTAATACACCTTCCAAATCTAAACAAACGATTTCCATATTATCCTCCGTTCTTCCTGCTGCATGCTTCTGTTTTCATGCAGTCAGCCTGTATTTTTATTCATCAGAAATTATTATAAACATAATATTCTTATATTGCAATTTCTTTTTCTGTTACCATTTTTACCTGTGCACACCAAGTTTCAGCATAAGTGCCTCCTGAAGCACTCCTGAGACATTGATATGCGCTTTTTCCGCTTCCTGATTCAACCAATTGGGAAGGGTTACGTTTCTTCGTACTGTTTTATTGTCCATTCTCCTGCGATATTCTGCGAAATCAACGTCGACCATAGATACCCAGCTTTCCCCCTCCTGAGCAAATGTTCCCTGCAGCGCATCTATTTCTTTTATCATCCTTGGATTCGGAATTTTCTCTTTTTGATCTTCCATTGTAATAACCTTTAATCCAATCGCATCCCTTGCCATTTCTATCGCATTCGGCATTCCAAACCCCTCAGTCAATATTTCCAAATCAGGAACTTCAATCAGCACCGTATGCTTTTTGTCATCCAATTGTGTAAATATAACCGGATATACCTGCTTCATTATAATAACCTCCACTTTCTCAGAATTGCTTTTGCAAGACACTCATTGATTTCCTTATGTCGAGGAACTTCTTCTTTGTCACCGCCCCTTACATATATATCATGATTACTTCCATGCCTTTCAAAAACAAATCCAGCCGCTTCAAGTTTTTTAACCAACTCTCTTTGCTTCACAAATAACTCCCTTTCATAATATTATACACATCAAGTGTGTATAATCAATATATTTTTTTAATGCATATTGGAATTTTGAATGAGAAATTCATTCCTGATCGTATCTTCACTGATACCTATTGAAAAGCTTTGGTCTGTCTCCACAAATAGGAAACAGACCATGAGTGGACTAGACGGGAGTCGAACCCACTATATCTGGTCTTAGAATACCATATATTAGGCACTTCATGAAATTTGTGTCATCTTTCGTGTCATCTAGTTCTCGACATCATCAAGGAGTCCTTTGACGATTGCCTCCGCCATCTTCTTGTAAACATACAGCTCTACATCATCCTTGTCGTCCACAAAGCAACACTCGATCAACATCGCCGGAGAGTTTGTCCGACGCAGAACATACAAGTCTTTACGCTCCTTCACTCCACGATTTTTGAATCCAAGAGCCGCAATAGCCTTGTCCGCTCTAACCGCTGCTGGATACGCCGCGCTCTCGGCGCTATATACATACACCTCAGTTCCGGTTGTCTTGCCATTTCCCTTCTTATCGCCAGCTCCAGCATTAAAATGAATGGAAATATCCAGATCCACCTTATGCTTGTTACACTTTGTTACGATCTTCTTTAATACGTCCGCCTGGTTCTTTCCATTGGCGCAGGTACAGTCATACACCTTATGTCCTTTTTCCCGGAGCAGCCGGATCACTTCATTTTTAACCTTGCGTGCTTCAGTGGACTCCTTGATCAGTCCACACGCGCCGCACGCAATCTTTCCGTCCGGATTGTGCCCAGCATGTACATTAAACTTCATCTTACTCACCGTCCTTCACTTCTGGAATACCGGCAACCGATGTAAGAAGCGATACTACGCCGGCAACCACCGATGCCGACACTGCCATCTTCCAATCCACTGCTGATACCACCGCCGCGGTACCGATCACGGCCACTGCAGTCTGCGCCATTGTCTTAATAGCGCGGATGCCTGCCGCTTTTATCCATTTCTGTGTGTCTACCGATACCTTAAATACACAATTCTTAAACATATTTACTCTCCTTCCTTTGGCTCCGTCGGAAGAGACATCAATGCATTATATAGCTGCGTTCCAACTCCGTTTCCGTGGAGCGCATGATACTGCCGATATTCGTCCTCAAGGGACTGCTTAACATATACAGGACAATAACCTAGATCATCATGATATTTGTTGTACAAACGGATCAGATCGGCACGGAGCAATGCCCGAACGCCTTTCCGTGTAGCGATCACCTGCTTATACAAATATGCAATTGCACCTGCGAAAGCAGTAAGTAACTGCCAGTTGTCCCTTAAGAATTCAATCATACGATGCTCTCCTTCATCTTTATGAGTAAAGTATAATCCGTATTCGCATACTATTTGTACCAATTTTCACCAACATAAAAGGACATCCGAAGATGTCCCTTAAGCTTGCTACTTAATATTCCAATTCAATGTCTTCTCCATATCCATCAGATATGCAATACAGTTTTCTTTCCTTTCGATTGATTACCAGATAGATTGCACAATCATTAATCCAATTTGCATACGACGGATGCCCAAATATAGCACGCGTACTGACCGCATATATATCATTTCCAAATTTGTTAACACCTGAAGAATGGATATGTCCATGTACATTTGCGATGATGATATTACTCTTGTTGCCAGTAAAATCATAACTAACACTACTCTCAAAATCTTTGGTAGTACATTCACAGGTTCCTGCGGCACATTCCTTGAAAGCATTTAAAATTTCTACCATCGAATCTCCGCCATGTTCCGGAGTTACTCCGGCTCTCTGATTATTCGCAAATTCATATTCAAACAGATCATTGCTGATTGGGTGATGTGAAAATAAAATCACTTGCCAACCAGCTTCCTGAAACTTCAAATGATCCGCAACAAATTGTAATTGTGACTGGCCGAATCCTGTAATGTGTTGCCCTGCATAGTTTATACTATTATTATCTTCATCTAAAACTTGCGGAATATCTATCGTATTCAACATAAATACACGGATCTTTTTATTCGGTATATCATAATATCCATATGTTTTCTGAATATTATCTGCGTCCCTTTGAGTTTTATCCTGATCAATATCTGATAAGATTGCAAATCGCTCCTCATCGTTTACCACTCCATTTTTCACATCAAGATACATCGTGTTATCATCGTGATTTCCTTTTATGACAAACCTAGGCGCATCCGCTCTTGTTCTTTCGATCAGTGATCCCAGATACTTCAATGATGCTGAAGCAGTCTCTTTATCCGTATCTTTGCTATTGTTCAGATAGTCTCCTCCAAAAACAAGCATATCCACCTTGCACTCTTCACTTACAGAATTATATCTGCTCAAATATTTCTGTATTTTCAAACTATTTTGCTGCAAATAGTCCTCACTTTTTCCGCATGTAATATGCAAATCTGTCTGAAACGCAATAAGTGCCGTATTTGAATCCCCAGCATTCTTTATAGACGCAATGGTTGTCTTCAATTCTGTATTTTCCTCTGCTGAAAGCTGCACGTTCAACAAATTCGCATCTGCTTCATTTTTATATTGTGCAGCAATCTGGTCCAGCAAATTCGTAATCTGATCATCACATAGAGCTATGCTCACATCATTTGGAGATATGTTTTCCGGTTCATATACAAGGCATCTGTAGTAAACATCTTTCTCTGGCTTAAACGCTGCATCAGACGTATACCAATTACTCGCTTTCAACCAAGTATATTTTTCTGTCTTATCGTCGTACGAGTACGAATAATAACTATGCAATGCTGTAGATGGAATGTTTGCAACAAATACCATTCCATCCTTTTTCACCTTTTTACATTCCGTACTTCTTGTAAAGATCAGGCTTCCATCGTTTATCTCCTCTCCATTTTCCCAGGATATCTCTCCTCTTTCAAACTGTCCAAAGAACTCTGTGTCATAATTGAACAAAATATTTGTGTTCATTTCCATACTACCAACAGTTGATATCAACCCAGATATTGAATTTTTGTTAGAACGAATTTCCTTTTCCAATCGTGGAATATCATTTATATAATTTTCCAAGTTAGATATCGACTTTAATAATCCAATCACTGGATTAGGCTCTGCTTTCACACATGAAGAAAACACTGCAATTTTATCATCATTCCATACAGTGTAATTTTGCTCTCTGACTAATATGCAGAATATTCTATCCCTTGCAATAGTAAATGTTGATGCTGTCATCCAGCCATCCGGATCTGATTCATCTGGCAAATAAGTTCCCTGAACATCATACACAAATACTCTATGAAAATATTTTGAAGTGTTTTTAAAAGTGATTATGGTATTCACATTTGTTGTTATTTTTTGACATCGTATACGCATTGATTTATCGTCGCTAATCAGTTCACCACTCTTACCATCGATTTGTCCAATTGTCCAAATCAAATCCGGCAAATCACCTGCACTTTCACCGTATATCTGTGTCCGTAAGTCTGTAACATCATAATATGTTGACACACCATTTTCATCAAAATAATTCTTTATGGCATTTGTCACCTGTTCATCTGTGGCCGGATGAGATATTGGCTGTGTAATATATCGCCCATCTCTTGTTTTTAATGCAATGCTCATTCTACAATCCCCCTTATGGCGCAATCAATGTAATTGTATTTTGGGCAGTTAAAATTGTGTCCTCTGTAAATACCTTATAATTCTGTTCCTTCATAGTTATAGCGATCATATAGTCATCCTCTAATATAACGCTTGATTCCGTATGCCACTTATTATTTTCCGCTGTTAAGTCTTTTAAATAATTTCCTGAAAGATCATAATATATCAACCTCCAATTATATTTTGCAGCATTAGAAAATGCTATCTTTGTTCCCTTAGGTAGCTCTAGTGCCTCATTTGATGTAATTCTCATTTTTTGAGAATCATCTACCAGCACACCAGCTTCGTCTGTTCTAATACCAATCCGAAAAGAAAAACTCGGAAGAATATAACGAACATTACATTGCACTGTATGATTACCACACTTTGCATATATGATACAATCAGCTGTTTTTTTTGTTATTCTCTCCACAACACCATTTGAAACAATAGCTATTCTTTCGTTGCTACTGTACCATTTTACAGGTTCTGTACAATCAACAGGTTCGACGCTTGGCACTAATATCAAGTTGTTTAAACTGAATGCGCTTAGTTTCTCTTCCTTTTTATCCAATGATAACTTAGTACACGGAACCGTGTTGAGGACTAGTCCCTGCAAGGCAATACTCCCAATCAGATTATCACCATACATAAATTTTAAAGTTTGATTTGAATCTGATGTTATCGCAATGTTCTGCACCAACAATTGCTCCATAAGGCTGTCCAAAAGCTTATCATCATCTCCTTCAACCTCTTCACATACCACTACATCGTCAAAAATCTTATTTGCTTCCTGCATTGATTTAATATCAGATGCTAAACTTCCTTTTACTAATGGGTTCTTTTCCGTCGCGTCTAATGCATATGTACCTTTTTCACCTATAGCATTGCTATTGGTCAGCTGCGTGAAACTGTGTATGGTTCCATCTGCATCGACAACTATACTATCCCCATCAGGGCGTACAAGTCCAACCTTTTCCGTTGTTGCAATGCCGACTTCTGCTATTCCCCTGATCGTATCGGCATATGTTTTCGCTTTTGTGGCATAATTCTTTGCCATATCTGCACTTGATGCAGAATTATCGCTACTGTTCCCCGAAGCCTCCGCTGCCTTTTCTGCTTTTGCTGATTCAACCTTGATGTCTGCCAAATAGTCCGGTCTCAATTTATCTTCAGTAATCGAGCCGTTCTTAATCGAGAATGAATAAGTCTTATTGACACCCTCTCCGCTTACCGATACCGCGATTTCGTCCGAATCCTCAAACGTAAGAATCGGAATCATTGCGCCGATATTAGCCGTGAACTTCGTGCCATCATCGGTTGTCATGGTCAGAATACCATCATCGGATAAAGCGAATGATACCGGAATCTTTTCGATGTTAAGGTCAAACAGAATCTTTTCTCCGCTCAACTTTGTTATTGTGATTATTCCGGTCTTTTCATCAATTTCCCAATCCTTAATCAATGAATTGGCTGTAATCACATCAAACTTGGTTGCATCCATAGCAACGACACGATCATCAATCGCATCCAATCCGGAATCCATTCTGTTGAGGTTTGTTTCATTTACCGCCGTTTCTTCGCTTGGAAAGTTTTTCCAATCTATACGGCTATAAATCTTCCGCATAGGCTACCTCCTATTTTTCCACGAAAGCATATACCGTGTCCTCAAATTCCTTTCGGTCTGCCTCAAATACTGACTTGTTGGCAAGGAATAAATCCATATCTTGAATAGAATGAGTTACGCTTGGTTTTTTGTCCGTTCCAACATTTGCATTAAAATACGCGAATGGCTTGCTGACTCCATTCACTTCAACGTTTGATATTCCACTGAAAGTAACTGTTTTTTGAATGTTTAACATAATTTTTCCTCCAATTTTGATAATCTCTGTTTGATAATATCTAACTCACCTTTTAAGGCGAAGTTATCCGATTTTAACTGTTCGATTTCCTTGTGTTGCTCTTGAATCAGTGACAACATTGGTGGCACGATATATCGAATATCCCAATTTTCCGGCATTCCATCAGAATTGTATTCGCAAGCTACCGGATATATCTTTTCTACTTCTTCCGCTATAAAGCCACATACGGTCTCTCCGTATCGCTGATCATCCGGTTCTATATAATCCAAATTGTATATGAATTGTCGAACCGGTAAGTTATATAATTTTTGGGGATTCAGGTCTTGCTTTACAAGGTCTGCTATATCGTGCTTATATCTCCTTGATGAAGTAGCTGCTATCGCTAGATATCCATGTGAACTGCTGTCTTGACACCTCACATTTGCTGCCGCACTTGACGATCGCCCTTTAATTCCTATTGCATCTATATTCCCTGTGAGTGTGGCGTTGCTTAGGGTTGGCCTTGATTTCGGTGCAAAATTTGATGTATCTGGAACACTTGGAATATCGCCTATTGTGGCTAATCGATTCTTTGATGTCATACTCCCAAGATATACCCTAGTGTCTTTAAACAACCAAGAACCACCGAAATTAACATGCACACCACCTCCGCAAAAATCAAGGATTCCTAATTGGTCAACGCTAAATATCGGATAATCATATAGCTGTCCGCCCCATTTGTATCTGTAGTATACTTTTTCCAAAAACTTCACATTTGTAAATTCACTATTTGTTCCTCGAATCGTTCCGGTTGTGATATTATCGCCATTTATCGTAGTCGAACCCGATTGTGCCAAATCATTAAATGTGACCACACCTGTAATTTGAATGTTTGCATTATCGCTAGACGTATCTATGATGTTTCCATTCTCGTCATACAACTGAATTACAATTCCAACCGTCTTTTCCCCGCCTGTCGCGGTAATGCCTATGCTATGCGCGGTCTGTGAAATCCTTGTGGACATTTCGGTATCAGCTTTTTGCCGATTTATAACTTCGGTTTGAATCGCATCTGCAGTCTGCTCAAATCGTGAATTTGTCCTTTCGTCCAAGTCGCTTATTTCAGACAATGTATGGTCTGCAGTTCGTTCTAGGCGATTCGTGCGTCTTTGTACATTATCAATCGTATCTCTGATAGAATTAACCTTTGCAGAGTGCTTTTCTGTACCCTGTGCCGCAATCGAATCACGCTTGCTTTGTACTCCGGTCAGCGTCCGCTGCAAGATGTATGTCTCTACGATCTCACGCGTTGTATTGAATCGGATCGGATCACCAAGTTCCAAACACGGATTGCCGACGCAAGTACATGATTTCAGTGGCGTATATGCCGCCTGCTTCATGATCGGAAGTACGTTGTTCGCGATCTGCTCCAACTCTGATCCGGTCTTGTCCGATACAAGAAAGTTACCGGATATCACATAGTTATTGCCGGCAGTACCAACAATCGCTCCAGCGGTATTGTCGCTAGCGCGGATTTCAAGCTGCGTGATTGCCTTGCTTTGGAAATCTTCATAGTCAAACGTGATGTAATGACCGCTCATGGACTCGGTATTGGAATCTGCCGGGAACAAATCATTACGCGGATACAGATCTTCTGCGGGATACACAGCACTGATGATATCCGGTAGGATTACATAATCGAACTTGCCGTCACGGTTGATGTTACCAAAAGCACCATTGATCTCGCAGATTGCTTCAATAATTGTCTTTCCACTAACTGAAGCTTCTGCTGTCACCGCAGAATCATAGGATGATGATGTGGTCAGCGTCTTGTTGACGGTCATGCCATCATTGACAAGGCTCGTGTCGGCCTGTACAATCCCGAGATGTGCGAAAAAGCTATCACGGAACGCCTTAAGCGTCAGCGGAAATGATAAGCCATCATACCAAGCCTTAACGTCAGCATTGAGGATGTCGTACATCGCATCATACGCCACGATCTGTCGCTTGGTGCGGTCTGCAGTCGGCGTGTCAGAATAGATCTTATACTCTCCGTATGTAAACGGATCATCCTCGTTCCCTTCCAACGTTTCCAAAGGACGAAGCTTTTTCCCGATAATGCCGGCAGGAACATCATGAGCAGTGAATGAGATCTGATTCGGCAAGCAGGATCCGAATTTCAACTCGGATCCGTCATTGAGCGTCTCTGTCATCGTGAACGTGTCACGCTCCCTCATGGAGTTGTCGATTACTGCCTTGGTACCGACTATTTCTATATTAAGTTGCTTATGAATCGAACTCTCGTAATAGAGTTCCTTATTCTTTCCATTTATCATAGAATTTCAGCTCCGTATCCAATAAAAGCGAGCCGCCAGCCGTCGTACTCGATCGTATGCTCATCCGCATAGCCGACGATTGTCGTAACATCCGGAACATAACAGTACATTGTTACATACTTCATAATCTCCGGACACCAAGCAGTAACAAGCGCCTTTTTCTCACGCCGTTGTCCGACATACTGTGCGTTGATTTTCGACATAAATGCATCGAACTTCTTCTCGGTCAGTCCTGGAACCTGCCACTCTGCCTTAAGCACCTGATTTTTAAGTGCGTCTCTGTGTAACTTACCATTGTCATCGTTGTACGAGTTCAGATCCTGCCCCAGAAGAGGGGACTGAAATGTGCTTGCGGTTATGTATTCAAAAGGGACTTTATAATCCCCGACCTTGATCAGATATCCGCCATATGCCATTTCTCGTCCACCTCCTTAAAATTCAAACGCTGGCTTTCCGGTTGAATGAAAATATTCGTTTGCTTTCTGCTGCGTCACATGGAATATTCCGTTCGGATCTCCCTCTACTTTAAATGTAACATTAACCGGCGTTCCTTTTGTACCAATTACAGCGCGAACCGCACGCGCTACTCCATCACTGACAGACGCTACGATCTGGTCATTGTTCATGACCGATGTATGATTGCCGATCGTTCCCACAAGTTCGGGTCCAGCTTCTCTCGCCAGGAAAATCTGACCGGTCGGTGCATCCTGGGTACCGACTGCATAATGTGCGATATCATGCCACACGCCACCAGAATAGATACCGCCGTCCGCTTTCTTGGTGGCTTTAACACCGCTACTGCCGCCAATGCCAAGCCAATCTTTGAAACTGTTCCATCCATCCTTGATAAGCTGAATACCAACTTTAACTGTGGTGCCGACAAAACTATTCAGAGACTTCCATCCGTCCTTAAACAACTTCACGCCAATCTTGTCCAGCTTTCCAACGTATTTTGACAACGTCGTCCAACCATCCTTGGCAAGCGCAAACTTCTTTTTACCAATATCTCCCACAAATTTAGACACTGTTGTCCAGCCATTCTTCGCCAAAGCAAAAGATTTCTTTCCAATGTCTCCTACAAATTTGGATACGGTTGTCCAGCCATCCTTGGCAAGTCCGAATGCCTTCTTACCGATATTTCCCACAAAATCAGCGAGTGTCGTCCATCCTTGCTTGATCAGAGATATTGCCACATTTAATGTGGTCTTGGCAGCATTGAAGCCTTTCTTGATCAGATTCATAGTATTCTTAGCCAGATTCTTAAAATTGAAATTTTTTAACTTTTCTTTCCAGCCTTCAATGATTCCGAGAAAGATATTCTTTCCGATCGGCTTCATCTTCTTCGCCGGTGAATGGATTCCAAAAGCCTCTTTAAATCCATTGATAAAAGGCGTAAGAATGTTGTCCTTAATCCATGTACCAATATTTACAACAGCATCTACAATGCCCTTCAAAATGCCTTCAACAATATTTCCGCCACACTCTTCAATCTTCTCTTGGAAGTATTCTTTTGCAGCGTCTGCTGCATCAGAAACCAGTTCGCCTATTGCCGTTGCTAAATCAAGTGCTGATTTGAGAGCTGTTCCAAGAAGTTCGCCGATATCCGAAGCGATTGTTTTCCAATCGATCCCCTTGAAAAAATCTGCAATCGATGTACCGATGTATTCAAGGGTTTTCTTCCAGTCGATTTTCTCGATTACCCCGATTAAAAATTGAGCAAGGGAGTGGAAAGCGCCACTAATTGCCTTACTGATGCTCGACCACTTAATTCCTTTGAAAAAGCTTGCTATTCCATCGACAATGCCATTGCCAAGGCTTTTCCAATCCGTGTTATAGAAAATTCCGCTAAGAGTATCGAACAGGCCTGCAACAAACGTTCCAAGCGTATCTCCCATGCCGCTCCAATCGAATTTGTTGATAAATCCGGTTAGTGCGTCACCAACTGATTTTCCGAAAGACTTCCAATTGAATTTATGTACAAAGGTCTGCGCAAACTTAACTGCGGTGTTAACACCTTCCGCGATAGTTCCACCCACGAGATTCCAATCCGTTTCCGCTAAGAATCCGTTAAGCAATGTTGCTATACCACTTGCAAAATGCTTCGCCCCACTCTGGATATTGTCCCAATTGATGTTCTTTAATGCTCCGTTGACCTTTGTGCCAATCATTTCGCCAATGCTTGACCAATCATCCGCCTTTAAGACTTCCTTGATCTTATCTGCCAGACTTGCGATCTTGGGATCAATCTTTTCGGTCGAGAACATGTCCCCAACAGATTCACCAGATCCGCCACCGCCACTGCCGGAGTCAGAATTTGACGATATAACATTCAATTCGTTGAAAGACTGCAATTGTCCATTTAGCTTCTTCGCAGATTTTGCCGCACTGTCAACGCCACTCGCATAGTTCTTTACTTGCTTTGTAGCCTTGATCCACGTCCCCTTGCCGGTAAGCGCAGATATAAACTGATTAATCTTGTTGATTGCCGCCGTAATCATATTGATAAACTGCGTGATTGCTGGTGCGACCGCGCTTATGATCGGCGCGGCCATTGTCGCAAATGCGTTCTTGAGTGTTGCGACTGCGCTCGTCAGCTGCGACATTTTCGCATTTACATCCGTCGAATACTTCGCTATATTCTGTGTGCCATCTCTGATGGCGGAAATCATGGCGTTCCAGCCTTTCGTAATCCAATTGAACACGAACATTGAGAGGGCAATTCCCTTCAAACGTGAACCAAAGGTGCCGAGCATGCTGCTTCCCTTCTTGCCATGAAAATGGAAACTTTTGAATGCGCCAACTGCGGATTTCAGTTTTGAAGCTAAACCAGATACCTTCTCGCCTGTAGTCTTTGCTTTTGATTTAAAAGAATCTAACCAATTTCGCGTAGATTTGTCTGCCTGATCAGCTTCTTGTTTAACACGTTCCTCTTCTTCCACCATCTCCTCTACACTACTTGCGGTCGATTGACCTTTTGCCGCCAAATTATCTGCGCTTGCAGCTGCTTCTTTCTCATTTGCGGATAAGTTGGCTATCTTCTGAGCCGTAACTTCCATCTGTGCATTGATTTCCGACAGTTGCTCCGCCTTTTTCTGATAATCTGGAGAATCCTTAATCTCATCAACACCCTTGTACGCAGTTCCCGAATCCAAATAATATTGAGCTTCACCTTTCGCAGATTCGAGAGTCTTAGTTAACTGATCTAAATCATACTGCATCGATTTAAAAGCACGGCTATCTGTTTTTCCACCAATGGCTACAAATTTTTCCATACGGTCATTAAGCGCATTGATTTTTTTCGTTGTGTCATCTATCTGCTTTTGCACCGCTGCAAATTCATCCGTAGGAAGCTTTGCAGACTCCATTTTTCGCATCTCATCAGTTATTGCAGATGCCTTTTTTGCGAATTTTGACAATCTATTTTCTAAGCTCAGTAATTGTTGCTTTGCTTTCTTTGTTTCAATATTAGTGTCAACCAGAATAGATCCGTCCGCTTTTGCCATCTACTCACCTACTTCCTGCCGCGTATTTCCGCCATCATGCGGTCATAATCATCAATTCTCTCCGTCTCTTCCTTGGTGTACTCTTTCTTCTGCTCCGGCTGATCCAGCGCATACATCTTCTGTGCCTTCTTGAGTGCTTCTCGATACTCGGGCGTTGATCCTTTTGTCGGTTTCTCTTGTCGCTTACCAACAACCTGTAAGAAGCTTGATAACTTGTACGGCATATTCCAAAGCAGTCCGCAAAACATCCACCAATGCATGGATTGACCCGCAGCGAGGTCGATTCCGTAGATCTGCCGGAAATCTGCATAGATGCGCCACTGATCCACGTCATAATCGACCGTTCGCATCTTGTCGCCGTCCGGATCCGGATTATCGTGAAACCAGCCGGAGAGAAACCACACTACACACTCGGAAAGCTCAGCCCCCTGAGGATGATCGCGAAGATACTCTTCTCCGTTTTCATCCTCGTCGGCGAACATGAGCCACACGAACATATCACTTTTCTCATAGTCGGTAAGCTCCCGATCGTACTTCGCCTGCAGCATCTGAATGCCGATCGTATAATCCGTATTCACTTGATACCCGCGCCACTCCGTCGGCAGCTCATCGATGAGAATATTATTCATGCTTTACGTTCCTGTTCTTACCCTTGTACTTGTTGTTATGTCTGCGTGCCGCGCGATTCGGTGAATACTTCTTGCGGATTGCTTCATTTCGTGTCTGGAAGAGATCACTCATCACGGGAATTACTGCATTCACAAAATCAATAAGGGCATCTTCGTCTGGAACAAAATCCTCGTGCATCTCATAGCTCTGACGGAACACGTTACGGATCGTGTCTTTGCCAAACAGAGTATCAATCTCGCGGATCATTCCCTCAATGATACCGATACGCATCTTGGAGGCATCTACGATGATATCCATCCGCACTTCATCGGGAAGCTTGTCGAACTCCTCTCCCTCGTATTCCTTGTATTTTTCTCTATAAGAATTAACATCATCCTCGCCGAGGTTTACCACCTCTTCAAGATTGTGCACGAGCTCAACAAAACGCGTTGCCGTAGCAGCATCCGCGGTGTTGATACGAAGCACTGTGATCAATTCTCCTTCGAGGTTATTGACCTCGATCGTCTTGATTCCATCATCAAATGTAATTGTTCTAATATCTGCCATAATTACCATCCTCTCTTAATTCGGGGCGCGAAAGAGAGGTACGCGTCCCGAATATGCTAATTGTTGATTAACACCTATTCCTTCACGTTTGCACTTGCGGTAGTCTTTGCCTTCCATGTAAACGAGCCATCAGAACCAATAGTGATTGTTCCAAGTTCGACTTCTCCATTTCCATTAATCTGAATAGATGATGTAAGGGTATCGCCGCCGGCTCCTCCTGTGCTCGAAGGGCATACCGTAACTGGAATACGGATGCAATCTCCGGTTCCGTTCTTGATGTCCGACTTGCGGAATCGGTAATAATATGAGTTGCACTTTTCTCCGGTTGGGAATTCCTTAAACAGAGTGTCAATGCAGGTCTGCATTTTATCTGACAAACAATCTCTTGACGGATTCATAGAAAGTGCATAGCCTTTTACTGTGTTTGATGCATTTTTCATATTTACATACTGCTTGGAATCCGTATTCGGTCCCCAATCTTCGGTAAGTTCCGTAAAGCCATCGCCCATCTCGGCAAGATCTTCTGCGGATTCTAACAATGTTCCGATGTCAAGTAATGACACCATGTTGGTACGATCTAATGCCATATTTCTTCCTCCTATTTCTTGTAAAAATACTTAAGTTGCATGCTCACGCCGTAGCCGACCTGCTTTGTGTCCTGATACACCGGACACACAACCGATGTACGGCTGATAGCTTCCAGCTGCATGTGAACATCCTTGAACTCCACGCCTGCGCCTTCCATCCACTCTGCAAGCTTATCCAGCACAGTCTGTGCATCGATAGACGTCTTGTTTGTGGTTGGGGAGCTCCGGAAAATGATCTGATACGGAAACTGCGCGGTGTAGTTTCCGCTTACATACTTCTTGATGTACCGTGCGCCCTGTAATGGGAAAATGCCGATCGATGTTGAATCATCACATGTGGTATTCCATCGCACGGTTTTGTTGGTCGCCTTGAACGTCTTAGGGAAGTCCGGATACTGCAACACCAGCGCAAGCACTGCGCTCGCCGCGTTTTCCGCGTCCCCCACGGTCAAATGCTCTACTTCTTCCATCACACACCTCCGACTTCAAAATGAGGCATGATGTCCTCATACTTATCCACTGTGGTTACCTTGTATACCGCATCCATATTGTCACGTGCCCACTCGTAAGCACTTGATTCCGGTAATTCCAATTCAGTCTGATCTCCTTTGATAAAGAAGTCATCTGCCGGATGAAACGTGATGCGGTGCGGTTTCTCTGCTTCTGGAAGCGTGTCCCACGCTTTCGGCTCCATGTATGATTTTCCCATTTTTCCCAGGCGGGAAAAATCAACAAACAGCTTTGCAGCATCCGCGCTATCCATGCCGTTCTTAGAAACATTCGCGCCCTTGGTCTCTACCAGGTTCACGTGTTCCAAAAGTGTGGGATAATATCGCTCCTCATCGGTATCTGGATCGAAGAAGCGATTGAACAGTGTCACGGTATCGTTGTAAAACAATCCAAGTCCCATCATCCACGCTCCTTGCCGCACTTCGTGCACTTCCAGATATGCCGTCTAGTGTAATGGTTGCCGTGTGTACGGACATCGATATACGCATAAGGCATCATTTTATGCTTGCAAAATAATCTCTTGATGAACATCACTGCACCACTTCCCAATCTTCGGCAAGCATATCAGTCTGTGACGCGAGCCATCCAGGTTGCATCTTACCGTCCGCTGTTTTCATCCCAATACAGTCCTGCATAGGGAATCCTTTCCACATATTGTTTGTGTGTGGAATCATGCACAGCCACATCCCCTTACCATTCCAGCCTTTACGAGCAACTTTCTGTCCTGCTTTCAGCCTGCGAATTGCTTCTCCAAATGTGAATGTCTGAATGTCTAAATCTTTTACATCAGCTTCGCCAACAATCTCCCAATCGTCACGAAGTATGAAATTAAGAGTATAATCAACATTCTCTGTCTCACGGATATCGAGGATTCTTCCATCTTTGCAATGCATCTTGATGGAGTTATCTTCCCATTTCCAATACCCTGCCCATTCCGGGCACTTAATCAAAGCCCCCTGTTTAAGTGCTTCATATGCCTTTTTGAATTCCATGTTTTTCTCCTATATTCCCGCATATAACAATCCGGTACCGGACAGATACTCGCAGATCGTGTCGTAGCACAACCGGTTCTGCGCGATCTTGTCATTCAGCACCTTGTCAACAAGTGTCTCGTTACTTCCGAAGCTGATGGACTGACCACCGGAGGACATCGCCTTAACATTCCCCGCCTGCGCATCGTTTGCATGAGCGGTCTTGTAATCGATCTGATAGAGCAAATCTACAAGCGCACATGTGGCTTTCTGAATGCGCTCGTCAAATTTTGTTCTAGTATCATCGTTGATATTCCCATAGGTCAGCAGATCCAGCTTCATGGATGCTTTATCTTCCCACTTTGGGAAAAGGGATTCCTCAACAGAATCCCCATAATATGAATTTTTGTAAAACTCAAATGTGGTGTATCCCATTAGAAATCCCCTTTCTGCTACCCTCTGGTAATGATTCGCATAATATTGATTGCCTTGATCGGATAAGTAGCATTTGCATCAGAAGAATTGTTATGAGCAATCTCCCAATTGGTTCCGGTCTCAAGTTCCTCGGCAGTCGGAGATACAATACTTGTATTCTTCCAAGAGATACCATAAGGAGCAAAGACCTTTCTCTGTCTTGAATACAGAGTTGTCTCGCCACCGTTCTTTGAAGGATTACGGTCCATTTCGGACGAAACCTTTACGCCACAGTTTGTATACTCGATTGCCCCATTTCCAAGAACATAAGTTGTATACTCTGTGTATGCACCAGACACTTTCTCGTAGTAGCTTGACTCTGACGGATTGCCGGTCGGAGAAGCAACAACCTTATACTCCTTGCCGGATACAGTGTAGTAGATCGTTCCTTCCTGTACTGTAGTGTCCGCAGACTTCTCATACTTGGCATCAACCTGTCTTGTCGGCATGGTATCGTCTACAAGCACGATTCTGCCATTTAAGGTCGCCAGAGGAAGATTTCTTTCGATTCCGTTGCCATCTGTGTATTTCATGTACTCTAAGAGATTAAGATTCTCCAGAATGGTGGCTGTGCGAGAATGCATAACAACAAGTGCGAAGTTCGCTTTCTTGTCTCCAAGTGCCACCTGCATACCGGTGTTAAGCGTTGTAGCACCGAAAGTGCCATCCTCATTTGCAGAGATATCATAAGTATGCTTCGTTACGAAGTTCTTACCTTCTCCGGTGTTCATAGAGAACACGCCTTTGAGTGTGCTGAGAAGTGTATCCTGGTCTACATCGTCCCAAAACTCTGCAACCTCTCCAGCTGCGGCAGAATAGTCATCCCCAGAGATATCCGATACGAAATCCTTTTCAGTCCATCCCTGTGCGCGTCCGACAACGATACGTCCCATAGAATAATTTCCACGTTCCTCAGTATCGATGTCTGTTTTGCCGTCGTAATTCACGGTCTTTCCGGATAAGCGCGCCTTAATCAGTGTCGTGATAAAGTTGCCACCCTTCTGATCCGGAAGCATCGGAGCGTACTCGCCGCGCTCTACAATCGCGCCACAGTGGAGCAGCTCATTCAGGCGAAGATTCGGTGTATTGCGCACGACCGTGTCAAATACTTCACCGTTAAAATTAACTAAATCAAATAATGCCATTGATTATTTCTCCTTTCCTCGTTTCAGATATGGTGTGATATCCATATCCGGGTTCTGATTTTTAAGTTTCATAAGTTCAGCCATAGAGAGCTGCGCTCCATCCGGCTGTCCAAAATTGTTACCAACAATCCGGCTGCGGTTCTGCTGCGCCTTGAATGTCTTATCATCAATAATGATATCCGGCTTATAATTGCCCTTCTCATCCTTGACGATAGCATCAAACAGATCCGAAATACTCTTGCCACGCGCCTCATCAGAATTAAGTGTCTCAACGAGCTGCTTCTTGATGGCATCCGCCGTAATAGCGTTGACAAAGTGCTTGTCTGCGAAAAAATCTGTCACAAGTCCGCCAAGCCTTGTGATCTCGTCTTTCTCCTTGCGTTCCTTACGCTCGTTCTCAAGTGTTGCAGTCAGGTCAGCAATCTTCTGATTGAGTGCATCAGCATCCAGAACAGCGTCTTTCAAAGTCTGCAGTTCCTTTTCAAGATTCTCCTGCTTCGTTTCAAGTTCTTTTTTGTCATTTTCCAAGGTTGCAATCTTATCGTTTTTCTTCTGGACTTCCAGATCCGATACGAATTCCCCTGGAAATGCTTTCTCGATTTCTGGTGTGATCTCAACACCAAGAGATTTCAGTTTGTCGATAATATTCATTTACAAGTTCCTCTCTTTCTTAAAAGTTTTTAATCCGGTCAGCCCGGCGCGAATGAGTTGCTATTTGATCCATAGCTGGCAATCGGCATTGCAGGATTCGAACCTGCGGCAATGCTCCCAATTGATTAGTTGCTCCCTCTATACCGACACAAAGAAAAGACACGCCCACAAACAGGACGTGCCTCATCGACCATCCTATAACTCTTGTAGGTTAGCGGGCGGATTCCTACGCTCCGTCCGGTGCTTTTCATTTGTCAATATAATTTTATCATGGGAATATAAAAGATTTGTACCAATTTTGAGCATACAAAAAGAGCCTATATTTCAAGGCTCTTTTCACATTAATTAAAAGAGGAGTAGTGCAAACGTCAATGCCATCTGCACTATTATATTACAACAGATTTGACTTTCATTTGTACCAAAATTCTATATTGCAGGAACTACATCCTTGATTCCTTTCATTGTCTTATAAAGTATCACGCTCTTTCTTCTCGTTGTTTCCATAACGGTTTATAGGTTCCAAGCCAATGCTCTTTATAATGTTTACCATAGTACTCCTTTTCTTCTAAGTATTCTCCCCATGTCATTTCATCGCGCACAAAAGGATAATCCAGAAGGATACCAAGATTTGGAATATCCCTTAGTTTTGTATTTACATCAATTCCGTTGATTTCCATATATAACCATTCCTTTTCCAAATTCACGAGCAGCCAGCTCAACCGCATATTCTTCTGCCTTTATGCTGATATCTGCTCCATATTCCTTCGCATGTTCTTTGATATATTGGTTTATTTGCTTCTCGTAATAAATCGGTAAATACTCATTTGTAACCGTTCCGTTACTTTCTACCAATGATATTATACCATCATTTCTTACAGCTGCAATCACCTTAATATTGTCATCGCCCGCCAATATTTGCAAGTCGGGAAGCGAAAGCTTCGTGGCAGTATTATGATTGTGTATAAAAGCATATGTTTCGCCCTCATTTTCCAATACGTGCTTATAAAATCCACCAACCTGCGAAAATTCTTGATCCGTTGTAGAAAACTCAATTTTACCTGTTTTTAAATTTACAAGTTTACAATGCTCCCACATGGTATCGCTTCCCAACTTCGCTACTTCCGCGGCGGCTTTGCTTAATCCATCATTCACCGCACTTGGAGTCTCGGGCAGATCAATCCTATAGCTTTTATTGGAATCATAGTATACTTTCTTGCTGACACCTGTAGATCTTGCGGTTTTAGTCTTGGTGTTGCCATTCGCCGTTGCCGCCTGCTTCCTCTTGAATCCGGCAACCTTAACGCGGTCATACTGCCGCCGCAATTGATTCTCCGCACAGAATGTACCATAATTACGATTCTGCATCCGCAACCTTGCGGATAGCTTATCATAATCGCTCTGAATGTTTGGATCATCTGGAAACGCTTTCATCTCCTGTTCCTTTATGATCAGCTGGCGCTTGGTCTTACGGATTGCGCGCTCCATCGCACGTTGCTTCTGATGCAGATCATATAGTTTCTGACTCTCATGTATATCTATCTTTTGGTTACCATCCGCATCCACATATGGATTTCTTAAGGACTTATCCCAAGGCTTGTGAGAATGCCGGCAGTTATACCCATGAAGTCCAAGAGGATTTACCACGTGTCCTTCTCCGGTCTGCAGATCGATGTCATATCCGGTGGACTCCAAGAGGTTCGGTGCGTCCGGATCAGAACCTTGTATCTTATACACCTTACCCTGCCAATAGTCATGCGACTGTAGTCCGGTTGGGTTGTTCTTATCGTGTCTTGCGCCCATATGCGCCGATACCAGAACATATTCCGCCTCAGCTTCAACAATATACTTATTCGTGACCTGCGCCGCGGTCTGATTCATGGAAGTAACGATGCAGCATCTTACTGCTGCTTCCAAGGATCTACGAGATCCGGTCGGATAGTTCACGTGCATTCCATTCTCTGCATACCGATCTAGCACCTCGCAGATAGCGCTGCTATAAGACTGCAAACCGCTTGCCACTCGGAAGTCAACCTCGTTCAACAGATTAAGCAGATCCCTCTGTGATTGGTCTATCGTGGTATTCGTGAGGTTGCTGAGTTCTCCAAACGTCTTCATCATCTCGGCATTCATCGCCGCGATTACTGCGTTATTTTCAAGAGGTGGCTGAACGCTCGCCAACCGTTCCAATACACTCTCATCGTCGGAAAATGAAGTAAGTACGCTATCTCTTAATAGACGGCGCACTTCATTCCTGCTCTTGCCGGTCAGTTGTGAAATGCGCTTTATAATCTCCTGCCGATGTAACCCCATCTGCTGGAGCTTCCACAATTCACGATCAGCGGTACCAGACAAAGATCCTGCCGCCATAAGGCGCGAAGCGATATCCTGTAGTATCCAATCTTCAAGATCCTGGTACATCTCTATTAACTTGTCTGATTTACCATAGAAATAATCCGGTGTCAGCACCTATCCTTTGCCTACCTCTCTCTTAACCAAATCAATCCACTCTTTACCATGCACATCTTTCGCCCGCTCAAACCAATGATCTGTTGCAAATGGATGTTCTTCGCTTGGGTTGTAATGTAATGGTCTCCCTTCCGGATGTTTTTCAGGCGGAGACCAGAATCCAATCAGATTTCCTTCATCGTCATACTTCGGAATATTGGGACCATATACCATTCCCATGTACTGATAATGCGCATATGGAGTGTTCCACTCTATCGCCCCTCCATATATTCCATCCGGATAATTTACAGATCCCGCTAATGCTCCATTTAAAAACGGAACATATGGATCGCAATCCGCCGCCACCTGCATATTAAGTAACTTCTGTGCATTCCGTATATTCTCGTCAATGCGCTTGGTATCTATATGTATCTGCACGCATCCCACAGTCCTGTTATACTGCATATAATCACTTCCTTACTTTACTGATCAGCTCCAATGCTACGATTGTCACACAAATAATCAAAATGTTCATAGTTGATACTGCCATGTCCTTTTCCTCCTATTCCTCGTTAAATAGTCCGCCCTTGTTGTCGCTCGCATTCTCAGCATCGCGCTCCGCAAACATCTCGTCAACTTCCTTATCGTTGAATCCCTCATACTCTTTGAGATACTTACGCTTGCTATACACGCCCTGCACCATCAGCTGATATGCTCGTTGTCTGTCCTGCTCAAACGAAGTTAATAGATCTTTGAAGTAGAATATATCCTCATCTGCCATATCCTCGTCCAATGCATTGACGTAACCGCTCGGCATATCAAAGAACACGTCACAATACTTATCCAGCGCATACACAAGATCCTTAATTGCCGCTTTGAGCGCATTCCTGATATCTGTGATTGTCTCTACAGTCTCGCTATCGTCACTCTCAATCTCTGTGGCGGTTGCGATACCGGTCTTGCGATCAAGCACAAACTGCCCCTGTGAGAATCCTGCCTTGGTGGAGATCATGGAAAGAATCGAATTGATATCTGCAACTCTCTGATCCGTCAGCATTGTAGGCACGTGCTCATCAATCGTATTTGATGCATCCACTCCATGCTTCAAGCCTTTGACGAACCGTGGCAGCTCTACTCTGTTCTTATTCCCTGTATCCTTATCGCGCTTCATCAGTGCATTTTCGTCGATGAATGTGATATGCTGTGAATCATCGACCTCGCCGTCTTTCCTGCTCCATGCCACATCAAGGTTGCGCAGCTCCTCCAGGCAGTTTGCGAATACTGCCACACCCTCTGGCGAAGCATAATCGATTGTATTGTTGTACGGCATCTTGAAATAACCGAATAACGGCTTCTCAACATTGGAGATATTGATTGATTCCGGTATATTCTTCCATTCCGGCACTTCTGTCAAATTGATGCTCCTGCCGAGGCTATCGCTTCCCTGCGACTTGAATGCTTTGTTCTCGATGGTGTATGTTCTGCCGGCATTATCCCCATCATCTGCAACCGAAGTTGTGAAGTGCTGATACTCCAATCTTGTATAGTAATCATCACCCTTGATTTTCCTATCAATGAAGATCACACCGAGAATATCTCCGTTGCTGTTCTTCTCGGTCACAGCGAAGCTACCAGGCATTACATAATCAATCGCGCCGGCTGGATTGTATGTGCCGTTCGGTTTGATAATGATGCCGCCTGCACCGCACGCATCTTCCACCTTATCACGGATAGACTTTTGGATCATCGCCTTAATACACTGATTAATATAATCCGCTCTGTCGCTTCCGGCGATCGTCACATTCAGATCGAGGCACGTCTTCTTGCTTGTGTAATAGCACAAGAACTTCGCAAAATTGATTGTATGCACATTCTCACTGATCCAATACGGTCTGCCCTTGATGATATTCTGCCACTCAGTCTGTGCAATCTCCATCAGATCCGATGCGATGATATCAACATTAAATTCTTTCTCTGCGCTTGTTTTGAATAAATTCATGAAAAACTCCTTTACTCGTGTGAATATGTTCATATGTCACCGCCTTAAATGCCAAGTTGCTTATACACTGCTGCTATCTTGTACCATTGAATAGATATCCAATCGACCATAGTCTCGTCATGTCCGTATTGCTCACAGTGTTGGAAGTTTGATTGTAACCCGCTCTCTGAAAGAAAGGCATGAATTATCTCATGTCGTAATGCTTTTTTCTGTGCTCGTTCAAAATCTCCAACTTTATTTATATTATCTGATCGCAAATGTATTTCTCTACAAGTGGAATCACAATAGCCATCCATATCATTATCTGCAAATTCTTCAACAATGATTGCGTATTCTGTCCCAAGTACATTAATCTTCGTACTCTGCATCATCCTCTTCCTCCTCGTCTTCATCTATCTCATCATCATACAGTCCATTGTTGCGCCGGCTCTCCATAATCACACGGTTCAATCCATAGATCAGTGCCATTGTGCAGTCCTCACCAATCTTCGGGTAAGCATCCGAAAAGCTGCCATCTGCCAACTGCTCATGCTCCAATGTTGTCAGTTCATGTGCCAGGTGCGGGCATCGTTCCGGATCAACCACAATCTTTGCGGTCTGCTGCAACCACTCCCAACAGTAGTCTCTACCTTTGCCGGATCCCCAGCGCTTCTTTGCACCGATCGCATTAAATCCCCAATCCTGCATCTCAGCGATAGCATCAGGGCGAGCAGAATCACAGATAATCTCCTCTTCAATGTACTTCTTAATTTTCCGCGCAAATGTACTATTCTTGCACCGCTTGGCAAATACCTCTGACACGCAATACAATGTATCCGCGTCCTCATCATAGTAAGCAACCTCAAATGTCTGTGGATGCTCGAAACCAAAGTCCAAGCCATAATAGAAAAATGGCATATTTTCAATTTCTGCATCCGTGATAGTGCGTTCTTCCACATTATCGAAGATACCACCGCCAGTTCCGGTCACTTCGCCCAGGTAGTTGTTCCGATAGTACAATGGCTTATGTGCCTTGAACCACTCAGCACGTTCGAAGAATCGCTTGCCGAGCCACTTCACCGGCACATTATAGTAATAACTGTGGCATACTCTTGTCTGTGGTTTATTCCGACACTCTTCCACATACTGATTCATAAAGTTATTCTTTGACTTCGGTGGATTGAATATCTTGATATCAAGTGCGGGCGTATCGGATCTAAGGAATGTATCCTCAATGTTATCCATCTGCTCCACGCCCGCCATCTCGTCGCACTCCTCATGGATCAGCAGCTTTACATATCCAAACGGCACGTTGAACGATTTAAGCGAAATAGGCTTATCCGCTCCCACAAACATAACCATCTGTCCGGTCGGCTTATATACTGCGCACATCGGGGACTGTTTGAAATCCCAATTATCAACATCGTTGTAACGGATCGCCGTTTTCATGAACTGATTGTATACGGATCCACGCAGGTCAACCTTATAGCGTCTGGTATATACAATATGTGCCTGCGGGTCCTGACGGATTGTTTCATACGCCAAGTCTCCCCAGAAGTTCGACTTGATAGAACCACGACCACCCTTAGACACGATCTCATGCACATCTATCTCGCCGGCAAACGCTTCATGCACCGTCCGGTAGATCTCTACGAAGTCGGATGTAATGTCCGTGATCGGTACGGTCCAGAGTGGTGCTTTCTCGCGCTTTTCCTTTTCCTCGCGCTCGATTTTCTGCTTTTCTGCTATGGTCAGTGCCTTTTCCAAGCCATCCATAGCCTTAAGCTGATCGGAGAAATCCGGAGCGAATCCCAAGCCGTCTACGACCTCGCCTTTTGCGATCTTACTTCTACGCTCCTGGATGTCGGCAAGGCTCATAATGTCGCGGTGCTGCTCCTTTTCGATGCGTTCAGTCTGTTTTGCTATATATGCTGATACGCTAGAATTTGCTAGTAGATTGCTTGCGCTCGCACTCGCCCCCTTTTTGCTATATCCCGCCTTTATATACGCCTGTGTTGCATTCCCACCATTCTTTATATACTCATCTGCAAATGCTTTCTGCTTCGGTGTGAGTTCTTTCTTCATCCCATCACCGCCCATCTCGCATTTTGTTAATGGCATTTACCACACGGCAAGCGCCATCTACCATCTTCCTTACATTCTCCGGCTTTCTTAATTCCTCTATTGTCTTTTTAAATGCATCTCTCAGCTCCGGATTGTCCCGAAACAGTTTCTGCATATTCTGCCTGGAGCAGTCGAGACAAATATCTATTCTCTGCTCCTGCGGCAGCATCTTCCCACATTCTCTACATTTCATCATCCGCTCACCACCTTATAGATATCTAACAGACAATAGATTACCTCCACCATTGAGCAAGTCTTCAGTACCTCATAGTCCTTTGTCTTCCATTCTTTCTTACCTTGGTTATAGCACTCTACAGGCGTAATGATGCGATAGGACGTGATCATGCGGTTCTGATCCTCTGAGTAGAACTGATTCTGATTTATCTTTACAACCATGCCTCGCTTTATAATTGCCGTCTGTAGTTTCTTCATCTTGCCTCTTAGGTTTGCCACACAGTCACTTCCTCTCTGCCAAATGGTATATTTCTAACCTCATACCATAATTATAAAGCAGTGTTTCAGTGGATTTGTACCAATTTAGGGCATGAAAAAAGAGAGGTCTTATCCTCTCTCTTAATCTCATTGAATTTGTAGTACTAATGGGAGAAGCACCTTTCCAACGTCAATTCCTTTATCTGCAATCCATTTAATAATCGACTTTGCGTTTTCCCATTTCTTAGTTTTTCTTTCATCTGACTTTACTATATTTTCTAATTCTTGTATCTTCAATAATATCTCCTCTACCTCAGAATCCGGTAATGCCGTCATATTTTCAACCGTTTCTCTTGCCATCTCAAAAGACATATTAATCTCTACCGAATTAGAATTTGTGTTATTATTATTAATTGTAATTCCAGACGCATCCTGACCATATACGTTTACATATTCCATAGCTTTAAAGAGTTCCAACTTCTCGATCATGGTTTTGATATTCTCCAAACACCATTCTCCAGTATCATCATAGAATAAATCATGCAATCCGCCATCAAAACCTGATATTATAGCATTGTACTTTGATTTTAATCTTCGATGAATTTCTCTTCCTGCTCTTACATCATGTTTTTCTATAATTTCTTTCCCAATTACGATATCTTGATCTATTATTTTTTTAAATTCATTTGTCATTCTATTTTACCTATTTACCTAAATACTCTTGCAATGCATACTGCAATATCCAAAGTTTATTCTTTACTTTTTTGGTTTCCAACATTCTACCTAATGATATTCTATCCCAATCATCAAACTTTATAGATCTATCTACAAAAACGTTTTGCTTACATTCCAAACTATTGCCATAATTTTTATATGACCAACAATTAGTTGGACGTACTTCGTAGAAAATGCATGTATTATTTTCATCAAGCAATGGACATTTAATCTTTAAATTAAAATATTCTGTTTGAATTTTTTCTTCATTAGCATTAAAACCATTGTATGGATTTATCTCATTTATTCTTTCGTTTGTGATGCCATTTGCCTTCAAAAAACTGCACTGTTCATTCACAATATCTTTTAATCTTTTTTTATCCATAGTGCTCATATTATCAATTTTCAATTGTAATGCGAGCATTTCTACACTAGTTATTACAATTAACTGCTTGCAACAGAAAGCGCAACCTTTTTGGCAGGTGCACTTCATCCCGCACTTTTGCTCTGCCTCTTCGATCTTTTTAGTATAAGCTTCAACTTCTTTTTTATACCATTTATAACATTTCAAAGCATTTGGAGCCTTTGGAATATCCTGGTCACCTTTATATTTTTTTGCCATTTTTCCAGATACAAGCATTAATTCAAGAATATCCTCTGGATAATCACTATAGGCAGGATTTTCTTTGAGTTGCTCAAGTGTAACATTTTCATCAACTAAATTTTTTCCCATTTTCATTGCACTTCCTCCTTAATATGTATAATTATATTCCCATTTTTATCGTCATGCAACCATCTTACCACACCATCCTCAACTGTCCATTCTTCTCTTCCACGATCCGCCCCATCCTCTGCTTCATGATCCGCTGCACGATTCTCCGCTTCCGATAAAAGCAATTCCGGCTGATCGGGAGAATGCCGTGGTGCGCTTCCAACATGTCGTAGCTTGTCCCGATCACAATGGATTCAGTCAGATATTCCGCAATGAAGCTGTCTACCTGGTTGCAGATTTCGATTACTTCCTTTTCGTCCACAGACATTCCCCCTCTCAAATTTTGCGTAAAAAAATACCAACCATCGTATTTGACGGTTGGTATTTTTATTTATGTTCCAAAATATCTATCATTTGTTGAGAAGTATCTAATTTTGTACTGCTAATTACTTGTGAAAATGTAAGTAGTGCAACAGAAATGCATATATAAATTGTTGTCATTGCAACCATTGCTTGAAAATCAGTATATCTTTCTATACTATCTTTATTTAAAATTCCAAACAAAGTTATAAGTAACCCCATTCCAGTAAGAAAAACCGTAATCAGTTCTTTTATATCTCTAAATCTACTCCATGTTTCATAATCCCTTCGACACTCATTTAAGAGAATTCTTCTTTCTTTTTTGGACAAAGATTGACTTCTTTTCCTTAATAATTCATCCTTTTCAAGCCGTGTGATTCCTTTTGATTTTATAATTTTTTTCATTTCCTTTTTTACTTTCAATATATTATCTGTCATGGTACCCTTGCCTTTCTTTAGTAGTATAGCAATCATACCACCGTCATCTCTAATATTCAATTGTCAATGTCCACTTATTTCGACATTTTTATTGTCTACTCTGCTTAATCTATTAAGTCACCCCACCAGTACAGCCAAGCAAAACATATATAAGTTCTTTTCTTCATTGTGTACTTTTTTGGCACTATCATTACAGTCGGTAAAATTGTAAATGTGTCCTTTCTCCAGATCACTTTCATTATTTTGCCCCTCCAAATCCTAATCTTTTAATTCAATAGCCACATTCTCGCCTTTGAATACAACCTGTCCCTCTCCGTCAGCATAGGCTATTTCATATGCACCGCCTTTGTCTGTAATGCTCTTGGCATCTTCTCTATGCAATATGGTTTCTCCATTTTTCTTTACATCAATTTTCACGTTTGATTCCTCCATTAAATCCTTATTCCTCTGTCAATTCAGCATATATTTCGTCCTGCAAGTTTTCCTTGTCATTATCTTTAATCATCGCGATTATAAGATCCTTGTTATCTACAAGGTATTCTGCAATTACTTCTGCAATTTCATATGCGTTCATGTTACCGCCCTCCTTAAATCTACGCAAACCGTAACTGTCCGGTCTGTTCTGCCTTAATCATCATGTTTGGCGTGCGCTCTGCTACACACAACTCCGGCAAGTTCGTTTTGACCAATGCTGCAGGTATCGGCGGGCAAACTGCATTGCCGCATCGCCGCACCTGCTCGCTTCTCGGATATGTCTTGCCGGTATAATCATGATCGATAATGTAATCTTCTGGGAATCCCTGGCATCCATACAGTTCCTTTGGCTCCAGCATACGAAGCCCGATATCTACGATCTGATAATCTACACCCTCAATAGTAACTAAACCAAATCTGTCCTTAGTGGTAACTGTATCAAGTGGCTTTTCGATGTCTTGCCCTGTGGCATCTCCGTAATATTTGATTAGAAACGCTCTAACCTCGCCAAAGTGACCGGCAGATGTTGTGATCGTGTGTAACGGTTCTCTCTCGTCTTGTCCTATTCCCGATTTATAGAACTTGCTCAAAAATGATGTAACCAATCCGTATCGATTCGAACCATCCACGGTCATAATCGGATCTTTAATCGTCTGTCCTCTGACTTCTCCCTGCGCCGTCTCGGAATGATATTGAATCAGAGTTGGACTGATAAGGCAATGTTCATTCTTGCTCACAATCGTTGTAAGGGGTTCCCGTACATCCTTACTCCGATCCTTTGTGAACCCGGTCTGCCCGATCTGTACCATATATGGCTCAACTAACAAGTGACTGCCAACTGTCGTAAGAGTTCCTATTGGCTTCTGAACGTCCTGCGCCTCATTATTGTATTTGCACTGTACCATGTATGGCTCCACAATCCCGTAACCATGCTTTCCGGTGATTGTAGGCATCGGCTCTCGGATGTCGTTCGGTCTGCGTTCGCCGCCGTGGTTGCACTGTATAATAAATGGCTCCGGATTATTCAAAACGAATTTTTTCAGTCCTCTTGCGATCCGTTCCATCGTTTTTGGTGCAAGCGGTCGCACTGCGCGGATTCCATATTTCCTTTTGATTTCCTCTGCCGTATCAAATATGCTCGGGCAAGGAAGAGAAAAATCCAATTGTGTATATGCTCCAACGTATGGTTTTAACAGTCCTGCCTTTACCTCTTCACTGTCTGCCGGTCCGTGCGTTGGCTCTGGCCAGACTATCGGCTTGCCGTCACACCGTGCAACCATAAAGAATCGTTTGCGCATGGTCGGCGCACCATAATCGGCGGCAATCAGCTCGCGGAACTCCACTTCATAGCCAAGCTCCCGAAGTTGCTGCACAAACCGCTCAAATGTCTTGCCTTGTTTTGCCCTAATCGGATGATGCCGTCTGTTTAATGGTCCCCATGTCTTGAACTCTTCCACGTTTTCCAACATGATAACCCTCGGTCTGACAAGTCCTGCCCAGCGTAATGCTACCCAAGCAAGACCACGGATATTCTTATCCTTTGGTTTCCCGCCTTTCGCCTTACTGAAATGCTTACAGTCCGGCGAGAACCAGGCAAGTCCGACCGGATGTCCATTGCATGCCTTGACCGGATCAACCGCCCACACATTTTCACAGTAATGCTTGGTGTTTGGATGGTTCGCCCTATGCATTTTTATAGCTTCCGGATCATGATTAATGGCTATATCTACACTGTAGCCGGTAGCCAGCTCAATTCCGGTGGATGCACCGCCACCGCCGGCGAAGTTGTCAACGATCAGTTCTCCGTTAATCATGGCATCACCTCCGGCATAAAATCAAACAATGTCGGCTCGTCCACTTCATTCTCCGCTGCCTGCAGATATCCAACGCCATCCCGGAAGTAATCCGGATTCAATTCGCATCCCTTGCCGTTCCGATGCATCTTAACCGCCGTCATTGGAACTGTCATAAGACCACCAAACGGATCATAGACCGTATCGCCCTCATTGCTATATCTGTTGATGATTCGCTCCACGATATCCAACTGTAACGGGCATACGTGCATCTGAGCGCGTCTGCGGCTCTGAGTAGTGTTAAGGGTTCGCATTCGGTTGATGTCGTCCCACACTTCCAGCTGATTCCACGATCCCGGAGCAACTACCATAAATGTTGCCGGGAGCTTCCCGTCCTTGTCCAAATCTTCCGCAAGCTTCACATGATCCTCATAGTTATATACATTGCCACGGCTGTACTCTCTGTACACTGTCTGTAAGCTATCAACCGGAAAATCCTTAAGTTCTTCCTTGCTGATCAGTCGGTCTCCTGACGATCTCCAATAACCATGTGCATCAATCTGCCACTGTGCCCGGGTGTAATCCTCTTTGGATTTCTTAACCGGATCATCCGCGTATGCCGTAGATCTATCAGTCGGCAGTTTTCTGAAAAGCAGGATATATTCCGGACACCCTACGCCCATCTTTGATCCGTCCTTGCACTGCTCTGTCCAGCCAAGGCGGTATGTCTGGTTATTCTCACGAACCACATCAGTTACGACCGTGATCATGCCGAAATATTGAAAACCATGCTTCATGTAATGGCTAATGCACTGCGCGTGGAATGGTTCAATGGTTGGCATTCCGGTTCCTGTCGCATTTCCAAAAAGCACACGATCCTTGACATGAATTGCCGCAACACGCCCCGGCTTTAACACTCGAAACAGTTCCGGTGTAAGGAAATCCATCTGTTCAAAGAACCGCTCCGTGTTCTGGTTATGTCCGAAATCGTTATAATTGGCACTGTACTCGTAATGGTTTCCAAATGGGATTGAGGTATGTATTAGGTCAACGCTGTTGCTCTCCATTGTCCGTGTTTCTTCTACACAATCGCCATATACCGCTTCATAATGGTTTCCTCTGACTGTTCTTTCTTCTCTGCTACCTTCCACACCCATCTTCCTCTCTAATCTCTGTGCTTTGTTTGCGGAATTTAATCCGTATTTCTTCACGACCTCGATCATCTTATTAACCATGTGATTGTGGTTTTTCCACTTTTCAAGCAGTGATTCCTTGATCTGGCGCTCATTCTCCATGTAGATGATGTCGATCACAACCGGCTCTTTTTGCAAAAAACGATAGCACCGGTGCACCGCCTGAATAAAATCATTAAATTCATAATCAATTCCAAGAAATATCTCGCGATGGCAATATCGTTGAAAGTTACATCCGGATCCAGACAATGATTTCTTTGTGGCGAACAACTTTGTCCGGCCATTCGAGAAGTCAATAACCCTCTGCTCGCGCAGGTCATAATCCATAGATCCGTAGATGTCTACTGCATCCGGCAGCGCTTTCTTGATTGCATGCCGTTCATTCTCCAAATCGTGCCACAAAAGGAAATGATCTTCTGGTGATGCTTCAACGATGCGCTTCATCTCCTGCACTCGCTTGCCAATGCTATCTCTCTTGACTGCTGCCGCCTCTTTCAATCCCTCTGCTGCTTCTTGGAATAATTGCATCTGTCCGTCTTTGTCTGCAGTATCTCCATAATGTACCGGCAGTTCATGCCATCTCACGTCAAGCGGTGGCAAATCATATCCTTTATCTGAATAATCCGGATTGAGATCTGAAGGCTTCGTGATAAAAAGCCCCCAGCTGCTTACCCATAACCAAAACTCATCTTCCATATTTGGGTACAACGTGAGGTTGTTCGCCTTGGTGCTATCTCTCTGGAAGAACCGCGTCAGCGCCTGCCCGGTATCCATCACTTCCAGATATCCGGCATAATGGATCAGTTCCTTGTACTTGTTCGGTGATGGTGTTGCAGTGGCTACCAACTTATACGGTACGTTCTTGAACTTATCCAAGAACGTCTGATACGTCTTGCTTCCGAAGCTTCTAAGTACACTCGCTTCATCAAGTGACGTTGCCGCGAAATAATCCGGTCTGATATCGCCATCCCGGACGCGCTCGTAATTAGTCAATACGATCTGACTGCTGCACTCCTGCACTTCCTGCATCGTTCTGCAGTATTGCGGTTTCTCGTATCCAAGTACTTCCACCGCGTCGTGCGTGAACTCCTGCTTTACTCCAAGTGGCAACACAATCAACGCGCGGCCACCGCTATGTTCTGCAGCTAGATGGCAAAATTCCAACTCCTGCACTGTTTTTCCGAGACCGAAGTTCTCAAACAATGCTCGTCTACCGCCTTTCAGCGCCCACACTACCGCATCTCGCTGGTGCGGCTTTAATACTTTATTTACTTTTTCAGGATCCACAATGAATCCACTTTCTTTTGCAAGCTCAATTTTTGTTTCTAAAAACTCCTTATAATCCATTTTTCAAAAGGAACCCGATATATCGTTACCCCGGCCGGAGGTTCGGCTCCTTTCTTTAATTGTTGTTATTCCCTTCTTTCTGTTGTAAAATATTGAAAAAGGAGGGAGTTTATGTTTCAAAATATATCTGCAACCAATTTAATAGATACACGTTCTTGTGACATAAGTTTTGATGATAAAGATATTATTGAATGTCCTATATGCCATAAATCATTTTCGCCAAAACCACTTTTTGCATGCGTTTTTAAAGATTCAACAGGTTCTACCCATGCAAATATTGTTTATTTTTGCCGATCCTGTTCCTCTGCATTTTTATCACACTATGAACTTTCATGTTCTTCCTCTCGACCAAGCTTAATTTCTTATGAGGCTAAAAAATTTCTAGGAGTTGAACCTGTTAAATTCAAAAGAGTTTCCTTTGACGAAAAAATAGTTTCACTTTCGCCTCAATTTGACAAAATATATAATCAAGCTCTTGCTGCAGAGGTATCTGGTCTTGATGAGATTGCAGGTCTTGGATATAGGAAATCCCTTGAATTTCTAATAAAGGATTTTGCAATACATGAAAATCCGAATGATGAAGCAAAAATCAAATCTATGCCACTTGCCGCTTGTATCAAAAGTTTTATTGATTCTCCTAATATAAAAACATTAGCTACTCGGTCTGCTTGGATAGGTAATGACGAAGCTCACTATATCCGCAAACAAGAAGACCGCGATGTAAGTGACATGAAATCATTTATCCAAGCAACTGTATACTTCATCAGCATGATTCTTATCACAGAGGATGCGGCAACTATAGAGCCAAAATAGATCCTTCTACCGCTTTTGCCTCGTGTTCAATCGTAGAAAGACAAAGGTGTGTATCCATTTCAGCAAGAAAATTTCCTTCAAGATCCCAGTACTGAACAACATCACGTACTGGGTCTTTTTCTGTTCCAAGTCCTCTTTTTGCTTTTGTCTCAATTACCTGAATTACTTTTGCACTTTTAGTTCCATCTGGTCTAACCATAATTATCTCCTTCCTTGATTTCCATACGAAAAACTATTATTATAAGTTTGTAATTAGTGCCATATACATTACTACTCACAATATTTTTATCCTGTTGCTCCGTCATGTGGTCGAACAACCTAAAAGGTAACATGAGTTTTAGATTCATACTTTCAGGAGGTACGATTATGACAATATTTTCAACACTACAAAAAGTTTCGGCGGGTGCGGGTGTTTGTGGGTTGCACGGAACCAATGATTCAGGAGCCAAGATGTGAGTAGTATTTTGGACACCGAGGGGTTCGACTCCCCTCAAGCCCACTTATCACATAAAATCTTCTAAGCTCATCTGTCCCTTGCAATTACCGCCTATCGTTGTCGGATCCCATCCAACGCCAATATAATCAAGAACTTTCGCCCATCCATAATCATTCCCGTCCTTGTCCTTGCACATGTGGAACATCAGATAATCCCACTCTTTCGTGTTGCTCTCATACAGCAGATCAAACCGATGCGGTCGTTTCTCCATGTGGATTCCGAAGCCGCACATACTACATCCGGTACGCTGTGCCTTTGTCGTATACAATGTTCCATCTGGCTTTTTCTCAATCGTACCGTAAATCTCCGGTATCAAAGATTCCGGCATCTGAAAATCTTCTGTTATTATCCCATCCTTGATTCCAGCAGCACGATACTCTTCTTTTAATCCATTCTTCCAGAGATCATCCATCTCCAAGGCAAGTGCAAGAATGTCCTGCCGGTGAAAGATTGCAAACGGCGCTGATCGTATTGTGGATGCACCGAAGTAATTACATCCATTCATCCGCAGGCTCTTGGCACGTCTGCCGCCCTCGGATGCCATCAATCCAAGATAAGGGACGCTATTATGTTCCTTGCCCCAGTCATCACAATTCTTTTCCTTAAGGTAATAGCAACATTTCGCTGATACCAAGAAATCCGGTTTCCCAAAGTCGCATCCTTCGGCTTCATTTTCGTACCCACCGAACAATTTTAACCACCGCTGATTAAGCTGCATCTTCGAATTCTTCTGCCAGCCACCATATTCCCCGGTCTCTCCGGTTATGATTGCGTGCCTAACCGTCTTATTCTTCTCTGTCGGATTCTGCAGCAACTCGATTTTCCCGGCAATCTCCTTGGATATGACCGGAAATCCAAACTCTTGTATAACCTTCGGTTTCGTCCATCTGGTTCCATCATCCCGCATGAGCGGCGGCACATTTATAATTCCGATTGCTTTATGCACCCTCTGGATGCTTCGATCTTCCAAAGTTGATGCGGATACTCCCGGAACATCAATCCCGCATACCTCATGGAGAAATATGTATAAAATGATGCTATCCAGACCTCCGACTGATACATGGCAGTTCAAACCACGTTTATCACATTCTGATTTAAACTCTTCTGCCCTGATCTGCGCATACTTACGCTTGAAAGCATAATCCTGCTTTTCTTTCTGCATGAATGAAGCAATCTTCTCATATGCACCGATCCTCTCCATTCTCTCTTTTACTGATTCCAATTTTATTCACGGAGTAAAGAGCTCTTTTACGCTGGCCAGCAAACCTCTTACTCCTTTCAATTTATTCTTCCGGTTTCTCGCACCGCTCAAATTCGATAATCCACACCCAAGGGTTAGCATCCCATCCATAGCGGTCAAGATCAGATTTTTTGATGGTACTGTTCCAAAGAGTCGAAAACGCATATCTTTTTTCTTCTCCATTCAACACATGAGGATATTCCACCTCTACACCCTCTCTGCAAATCTGCTCCGATGTGATTTCCTGCAACCGCTCCACCCTCACATCCGTAACCTTAAGCCAGATACGTGCCAACTCTTCATCAGACATGTTCCTTATCCTGTCGGCATTGGTGTGGTTACCATCACATCTGCAACAAGGCTCATTTTCTCCACCTCTCAATTCTTTTAGTTTTTCAAGGCTATTCTTAATATCTACAAACGTCTGCGGCTCCGCCTTAAGTTTGATGTTCTTGGACTTTTCCTCGCAAAAGGAAATCTGTTCATCTAATGTCATGTTCTCGCCCCCCTATTTTGCCAAATCCGCATCCTTGTGTGGTTCATACATAAAGCAGCAATCCAACGCCATATTACCAAACGTTATCGTACAGCCAAGTTCATACGTTTTGTTTTCTGCGCATTTGCGAATCAAAGTTATTAAAGCATTGGCAAGCGCTTTGGCATCTTCATCTTTATACTCAACCATGTCGTTCTGTTCTCTGCCGATAAAAGCAACATCGGCTTGTGAATTTTCCTCGCCCTGCGGCTCACACGCCGCATTTCTCATACACTCAAGCATCTATCACACCGCCTTTCCTGTAACAATGTCCCAATGCTCATCCTCGATGAACTGATTCCGTATAATCTCATCCGTCAGAAAATGTTCCTTACTCTTCGGCTGCTTGCGCCAATAAGAATCAATGTAAAAGGCAACCCACTTCATAAATTCCTCGATCTTAGCATTCGAGAACCGATAAGACTCCTTCAGTGTCGGGATTGTCAGATACATCGTGGATGCAAGTGCGCTCTCGATGTTCCGATCGGCTCCAAGCACTGCGCGCCCCTTCTGGATGTCCGCCATGTAAAGCTTCTGTGGCATCGGAATCGACTTCACCCACTTGATCACGTCGATTTTCTTTTTCGTACAATACTGCATCATGCTTTCGCTTGTAACGTCCTCATTGTCTTCATCCTGCCACGCCTGCCGACGTTCCACTGTCTTACTGTAAAAATTCGTGACCTGCTTAAAAGTCATATCAAACTTGTCATACAAGATTGCTGTAAATATATATCCCATGTGATTCGCGATGTTATCTCCGAGACGTGCTTTCGCAAGTTCCTTACGGTACGCGCTCATCGGGATCAATCGCTCTCTCTGATTTACTCCGTGCATTACTTCTCCTCTCTGTGTTTTCCCTTAACGCAGGTGTTCCAGAACCGGCAGCTCGGATCACACACTTTTGTTTTTTCGCCATAACTGCACGTCCGGCCGTTGCCGTAGTTTGTCGGCACCGCATGAAATCTTCTGACCGCCTCCGGATCATTCTGCTTGGGTACCGGTCCGCTCTCCGCGAATCCCATATACTCTTCCGTCAGCATTTCAATCTCCCTTCCTTCATCGCCTGCCACTGTCCGTACGAAAGTCCCGCCGCACGCGCTTCCATTGATGCATCAACAAGCTCCTGATGGCTCGTCCGATTTCTCTTCGCTGGTGCTTTCGGTTTCGTCCGTCGCTGATACTTCTTGCGACTGTTGTGCGCGATCTGGCAGTCGCTGCAGCAATAAATCTTTCTTGCGTTGCTCGTCTCAAACGGCTTTCCACACTCCGGACAGAAGGCCTTAAATATTTCTTTTGTCTCTGCTCTATGTCGTTTCTGCCACTTTGCCATGATCTCATTGTTGCGCTTTCTCAAGCACTCCCGATCACCGCACGTCTTCGTGCTTGGCTGAGTCGTTTCAAACTCCTTGTGACAGATAATGCATTGTTTAATCAAATCCATTCATCCTCTCTGGGAAGCGGGGCGTGTAACCGCCCCTGCAAGGTAACCAACATGGCTCGTGATAACTATTCGGTATTCCTCGCGTTCCTTTGCGTTAGGTGTTTCTTTCGCCCGAAGGCGGGTGTTGCAACCCATTGTTCAACAACCGGCTCTCGAGATCTCCGTAATCGTGATCTCGCGGATTGCAGTTGTTAAATGCATTCTTCTTTGCCGGTACCGGTATTCTGCCTGGAACATAATTCTCGTCAAGATAGTCAACATATCCACTGTTGAAAAATGTGCTACCGTACTGTGGATTCCTCCAGCCGGCGTCCTTCTGCAATTCAAGACTGTAGCGTTCAATCGCTTTAACAAGCCTATCTTCCCCGATTGCGAGTAGCCGCTTCTTTTGGGCATCCGATACTTGGCCTTTACCTTTCTTGCTCGGATACATCTTCCATACACGTTCAAATAACTTATTTGCTTCAACAAGAGAATCTATATTCTTTTTTTCTTTTAATTCATCATCTTGATTATGAGAATGAATATGAGTATCAGTATCAGGGTTATTTTGCTTTTCAGAAAAACCATTTGCTTTTTTTGCTTTACTTTGGTTTTCATTAAAAGCATTTGCTTTAGGTCTTCCACCTAACTTACCGGCTTCACTTCGTTTCCGACATTTCTCTGTATACGCTGCATTGTCACGATCCATTTGCTCTTGGATAAAGCTGAAAGCCATATCCGTAGCAGCATCCAGCTCTGGCATCTCTTGATCGGATGCATAGCTTAATATTGCAGTAAACAACATTCCTCGTTGTTCCATCGTTAGCTTTTGGATATGTCGGAGATACTTCGTATACATAACAAAACTACTCTTATCCATCGTCCCCTACCTCCCGGATCAGAACCTCAATTCGGGGATTGGCAGCGTCCACATAGAACTGATCAGAAAAACCTACGATCTCATTCCAGCCATCGTTTACGAGTACCCTCGTCTGCACCAGCGCATCCTGGATAACCTTGCGCCCGAATGACGATATATTGTCCAAATCACGGCGCTTATTGCGTTCGTACCAAGTGTATTCCATATACACCGGGCGCTCGATCCTTATGCTTCGCATCTGCTGCTTGATAGCAACTTTCACAAGTGCTTCATTCCTTGCTTTCATGGCAGCACCTTTATACCGGTTTGTCCGGTCTGCAGTTATGTAATCGTTGAGGTTATTAAGCCTCGTGGGTATTACCAATAAGTACTCCAACTTCTCGCCACCTCTCAAATGTCATTTTCATGCTGATCCGCTTTCGCTGCACAGTTCTTGCCCGATGCAGCTCTTTTGCGAGATATTCCCGAAGTTCCGTTTCATCCGTTGCGTCCCCGGAAACAGGCCTGTAATAACCGCGCCCCACATTGATGATGCAATCACCGTTGCAGTTCGCCCGCTCGATCTCTTTTCTCAGCTTTCTATCCTCCAACGGATTTGCCGGACGCTGCACCGCATTCTCGTGTCCGTAAGGAATATTCTCAATCTGTATCAACCTCTCACCTCACAATACCGACTTACCGAAGATTCTCCGGAAGTCCTCTCTGGTTCCGTAATGCTCCTCAAAATATCTCTGCGACATCTTCTTAAGCTGCAGATCTATCTCCGTGGCATTCTTTCCTGCCTGCGCTCCATTCGGATGCAGATCCGGGCGAAGCGGGATCACAAAACCATATTGCTCGCTATGCTTCCGGTTTGCTCCGCCCCATATATGATGCCGCTCCACCGGCGCGGCACCGGTAAAATAACAATGGTCCATATCATCCGTGAATACACTCCACAACCGCTTCATGCCGCACCCCATTCCTGCTTCATGCGTTCCAATTCATCAGGCGTTGCAGTCTCAATTCCAAGCTCCTGCGCCTCTGCAACTACACAATCAATAAAGCGCGACATCTCCGCAGTATCATATTCGCTCGATCCCTTGATCATCAGATACGAAGCGAATGTTCCATTGTCCTTGATGAATTTCCAATGACCAGACACCTTTGTCATGTCTACCGTCTTTTTAACCGTGATGGTGATATGCCCGCCATCATCTTCATAAATAGATCCATACTTCTGCAGCATCTGCTCATACACCTCTTCTTTACTCGAAGAGATGTCCGGATGATTGGCGATCTTGGTCATAAGCACCCATGCGTATGCATTGGCATCAAGGCTCCTCTTTTGGCGATATCTAACCGCCTTGATCCGGAGCAGATCATCTTGCTTCATGCTCTCAATCTGACCGGATGCCGAAGCATCAACCTCGAAAGTGAGGATAATGCCATGTCCGTCAAATGTACGGCTCGCTCCGATCAACTTTCCTGTAGTTTCCATCAGGCATCAATCTCTTTCTTTTTCATGTACCAAGTCTCTACCTGTTTAATAATCTTGTCTGCTAGATCCTTTGAAATTTCTCCCACCTTTTCAAAATGATATTTTTCCCTCAAGTTCTGCCATATATCAGACTCGCCTGCATTTTCACACATATCCGCATATGCCGAGATAAAATCACTCATTGTATGCATCTGCTCTGGTGTCGCGGGTTCAAACTCTGGAATAGCCGCAACGTCCTCTGCCGATTCAGCATCCGGATCACCCATCTCTGCGGTAGGAATACAAAATACCTGAAAGCATGCATACTTGAATGCAACCGCCATCGCCTTGTTGGTCGCCTTATCGCCGGAATCCATGCCCTCGCCAACCGTTATTGCTTCAATGCAGGAACCATCCTCGGCAAAGAATGTATACTTTATCCGACATATAGAATAAATCAATACTGCCCCCTTACTTGTGGTTCGCTCCTGTCTCTGTTGATCCAATACTTCCGGCACAATAAATACGTGATTCTTTACCAATGCAGGATTAATGGCATTCATTACCGCATCAATACCACGGTACTTAAATTTCTGTTGTGAATTGAAATCATCCTTACCAACTGCACCGATTTCTTCCATGCACTTGGAAATAGCTTCATAGATATTCATTTTCTTCCTTGCAGCTTCTGCCATTCTTATGCCCTCCGGAACTTAATGTCATGCTGACGCATATAAGCTTCAAGCTGTGCAAGCTGAAATGGATCAGCAACAATCTTGTAAGCAATGTAATCAGACATTTCATTCTCCGCCGATGTCTTTGGCTCAATGATCTTTACACGTCCCTGAATCGGCTTTGTTGACTCTGGCTTTGTCTCTTCCTGTACTGGTTTCGCCTCTTCCTGTACCGGCTCGCTCGCCTTACGTGCTTCCTCTTTCTTAAGACGTGTCGCACGCTCCTGCTCTCTACGAATGATTTCTTCTTTCTGTTTCTGGTACTGATTCATTGTTGCAATGGCATCTGACAACGCTAATGTCATTTTGTATTTTTCAATACCCTTATCCTCAAATTCCGATTCCATACCGCGGATAGTGGCAAGATCTTTATCTACGCCGATCATGCGCTCGGTAATCGTCTCCGTGATAGCTTTCTTTGTTGTAGTTGCATTCTCCCAACGGCTGTCATAGATTTTCTGCAACGGCAGATACTCCGCGGCCTCTGTATGCTCCGTGGCAATACCAGCATAGATTTCCTTGATCAGTGCTTTCTTTTCCTCAACACGCTTACGCTCAAACGCTTCGATCTGCTGATTAATATAATTGATAGGCTCCTCAACCTGTTTTTTCAGTTCATTGACCTGCGCCTCAAAAGCATCACATGGTGCCATATAGGCTTTCTTGATTTCCTTGCGCTTATCATCCAACGATTTGCTGAATTTTCTAAGGTATGCGACCGTATCCTTCGCATCTTTCTTGGAATCTTCGGTAAAGACCATTCTCTTATACACATCAAGTTCCGTTGCCAAAGCAGCCTTAATGCTTTCAAAATTGGCATCAATGGTTCCGTTCTGTAACTGTACTGAAAAGTTAATTTCCTGCATATTTAAAATCCTCTACTTTCATAACAATTTGTCCGCTTTCATCGCACCCAAAAAGCGCCATGAACCGGTTATCCTTTTGTTTCTTCTCCTGTCGGCACTCACACCGTTCACCAGGATCTAAATTACTGCCACAAAATTGGCATGTTCTGTAATACATCAGTCAACCGACCTCCGAAACTGCGCGATCATACAATCCTCGCAGTAGATTTCTCCATAGATGTCATACATATAATCATCTTGGATTGGTTCTTCGCAGCATACACACACCGGTTTGTTATCAAGCTTTGCGCCCATCTCGGCTTCACGCAGCGCGAATAAATCATAATTATCTGGTATATTCAATTTTTCTCACGCTTGTCTTGCTTTCGTTCAAAAATTCGGGTAAAATAAGATGAAATGTTTTAGGATCATCTCGATTCTGAAATACCCTACAAGATGGATTCATGCTTTGGTCAGCGGGTCCATCTTTTTTTGTTCTGCTTCAAGCACGCTCTGGAAATCCGCTTCTGTCTCTTTCCCCTTACGTTGGGTGTCCGTGCGGTCCGTATCGCGTTTGCTCTGTAGCAGGTGGTAATCACTAAGCAACACACAGCCTACTCCCTTCATGCAGATTTACGGAGGCTTTCGCTTCTCCGATTTGTTTTCTTGTGGCGCTTGTTGATATCATTGATCACATAGCCAAGCCACATGATCCAAAGGCCGCCGAGTGTCAACCAGAACATGATCATTCCCGCTAGACCATCACTGTCAAGTGCACACGAGCTGATCAGAAAGACTGCGAAGCCGATCACCATCAATACGTTTCCTATTTTCATCGTTTCTCCTTCCTACTCCGGTATATCCTTAAACTGAACCGAAATTGTCAATCCAAGTTCATCGCACATGCGATAGAATGTCGCGACGTTCATGGTCTCCGGCTTCTTAAACCAATTCTGAATAGTTTTTTCCGTAACACCAAACTTCGGTGCCAACTCGGATGCTTCCTTATGGTTCTGTGCTCGTCCGCCTGCAAGCATTCCGCATAAATAATCCATACGGCGCTTGGTTATGCTCTGCGCAAGGTTAGTTTTTGGCACGACGTTCTCACTCTCCTTTCTGTTTGTTGATTCGGCTAATCTGTGCTGAATAAATAATCAAGCGTACAAGCCGGAAATTCTTTCTTTATTGATACCATTTCGCTTTTGGTATCATTGTTTTGTTATATTTTTCACAATATCTTGAAAGTCCAAATACCAAATATCTATATATTGTGTTTTTTATGTTGACATATGAACATCAGTTCTATATAATTTCAATTGAACATTTGTTCTCGCATCGCTTGCTGTGTGCCGCCTTATCAAAGAAAGGATGATCTATATGCCTAAAAGAATTAGCGTGACACATGAAACTCCAACCGGAAGAAATACCGGCTTCCATGACAATTACACTGGCGCTGATATGACACGCGCTCAATTTGTTCGTCAAATAAATAATGGTAACTATGAAAACTATCATGTTAGAAACATTAACGGTATCCCAACTCCGGTTTCAAATCCAGATAGTTCCCGTAACAACAACCTCGGTTAATCTTCAACAGGCACACACGCAACTTTGCAGTTCTTTTCTTCAATGATGTCCTGATCAGTAATGCTGGCAATCAATCCGCCATCTGCATCTGTGATAAGGATCTCCGAATACTCTTTTCCACCAATCTGCATTTTACTCATCTCCCTTCTTAAACAGTTCTCCTTCTGGAATTCCAAGCACTTTGGCTATCCGAACAATGTCACTCGGCTTAATCATCTTGCGACCTCTCAACATTGAACTCAATTGACTTGGTGCATACCCAGCCTTTTCCGCAACCGAAAGATTCTTTAGCCCTTTTTCTGATATGACGCGCTTTATGTTTCCGGCAACCGGTTCGTTGCTATCTGCTACGGTCATTCTTTCTCATCCTCCTTTCCTATCGCTATACTTATTCTGGTGCACCCGTTTGGTTTTCCGGGTTCTTAAATGCTTTCTTTTGCCCTTCGTCTTCCCTGTAAAGTGTGACGAATTTGGGGCAATTCCATATCCTATGTTTCATCTCCCCTTAAAATTGGTACAAAATTTCCTTTTCATTATGATAAGTTTTATATGTGGTCTCGCATTAAGGCTTTCTTCGGAAAATCTCGCCTTAGATGGGAGGTGATACATATGACTTCTCTTTCTAAGAAAGCTTTAGAGCTTCTTCAAGCTAAAGCCGCTACAGGAGCGACCGAATTTTGCGATTTTGATATCATGATCCCCCTCGGTCTTTCCTTTCCGGTTGTCAGCAACGTAATTGCCGAGCTTGAAACAGAAGGATGCATAGATGTTGACCGTCAATATGTCAGTTCACGTTTTACATTGATCTAACTTCTATGCCAGATAGTCCTAAGTGTTCCCGCACTTGGGACTATTTTTCTGTCTCAAAAAGATAGTCAAACTTACATTTGAAAAGCTTACATAATGCCTTAATTTCAAATGTGGTAAACTTTCCAGTTTTCTTTTTACTTTCATAAGAAACTCTTGAAATTCCAAGTTTTCCAGCCACATCTGAATTTGTCAGACCTTTTCTTGCCTGCTCAGCTTCTAAATTCCTAAACAACATTATTCCTCCTTTCCTTTGTTGTTTGCAATTCGCAAACTCTGATTATAATATAATTGCTTTTTGTAAACTTGTCAATACTTTTCTTTACATTTTGCAAACTTTTTAATTGACATGTTTGCACAGTATATATATAATCAAGGTAACAGGAGGTGTTAATCATGGGAGACAACTTCAATGAGAATTTAAAAAATGCAAGAGAACGAAAAGGAATGTCGCAAAAAGATGTTGCAGAAGAAATTGGTGTTGCAAAATCCACCTATTCATTATATGAAAGTGGAAACCGTGAACCAAATGTCCAAACAATAAAGAAAATTGCAGATGTATTAAATGTATCAGCAGATGATTTGCTTGGTTTAAATGAAGAACCATTAACCATTGCCGCCCACTTCGACGGTGACGAGTATACTGAAGAAGAACTTGACGAAATAAAAGCATTTGCTGAATTTGTAAAAACCAAAAGAAAGTAGTTGTCCAGATTTCAGGACACCTATAAGAATATACTGGAGCGGGAGGTGTTTTAATTGAATACATATGAAGAATTGCAAGACGAAGCCTGCAAGGATGGTATAGAAATTATAGATAATCATTCTTTTAAAAGCGATCGAATCAGCGGTCTGTATTGCAATAATACGATCGCATTGAGTAAAAATCTTAAAAATTCCACCGAAAAAGCATGTGTCCTTGCCGAAGAGCTTGGACATCACTACACTGCTGTCGGTGACATCATTGACCAGTCCAGTGCTGAGAATCGCAAGCAGGAATTACGCGGTAGAATCTGGGCATACAACAACCAAGTCGGTCTGCGCGGTATCATCGATGCATATTTGCACAACTGTCAAAACCTGTTTGAAACAGCAGAATATCTTGGAGTTACCGAAGAGTTTTTAAACGACAGCCTAACATACTACACAAATAAATACGGTGTATGCACACAGGTTGATAATTATGTTATATTTTTTCAACCGAATATAGGAGTTATGGAATTAATCTAAAGAAAAGAGGAAAATATTATGAAATGTCCAAACTGTGGAGCTGAAGGAAATGGGAAATTTTGTGAATACTGTGGTTGTGAGTTACCGCGAAACGCCCCTGACACCATATTAAATAACCAAACCAATAGTACCGTAATTAATAATTACTACTCTGCACCACAGCAAACACCAACACCCAATCAAACTGTCAGCCGTCCTTATATACAGGCTCCTGCCGTCAGTGGGAAAAACCAGACAGTTGCACTTGTATTGTGTATATTTCTCGGTTTTTTTGGTACTCATTATTTTTATGTTGGAAAAGCTAAAATAGGAATCTTATATCTTCTCACCATGGGTTTATTTGGAATTGGTTGGCTCGTAGATATATTTAGAATCGCAACTGGTTCTTTTAAAGATAGCTCGGGATTATGCTTAAAAAAAGCTGTTTCCTCATCTCATACCCCCACTACTTATAGTTCATCCACAACAGTTACATCTGCAAGGACGATGGATTCGAACAAACCATATGATAATATGGATGGTCATGAGTTTGAATATTTTTGTGGTGATCTATTAAAGAAAAATGAATTTTCAAATGTTGAAGTCACAAGAGGAAGTGGCGATCAAGGTATTGATATTATTGCTTATAAAGATGGGGTAAAATATGGTATCCAATGCAAATGCTATTCCCAAAATATAGGCAATAAAGCGGTGCAAGAAGCGTTTGCCGGAAAAACCTTTTATGATTGCCATGTTGCCGCTGTATTAACCAATCAGTATTTTACCAGAAGCGCAAAAGAACTGGCAGAACATAATGGTGTCTTACTTTGGGATCGAGAAAAATTAGACTATTTTATAAGGAAATCATCAACCATTTAACATCATTGCTCAGCTATTACAAGTATGTTAGAATCAATATGATACTACAAAAATATAAGGAGACTATGTTATGAAGAAAAAAATTGTTACTATTTTACTTATTTCATCTTTGGCACTAACCGCATGTGGAAGCAACAATCAGGTTCAATCATCTTCTGCCCCATCAACTCAAACAGCAGAAGAGGCCGACACTCAGGGCACAGAAAATGATATTTCCGAATTAAATGCAATAGGCGATATTGACGTAGACAAAAATTTATTCGATGTCACAATAACGGTTCCTGCTGATCTCGTCGGAGATACTACCCAAGAGGAATTAGATGCCAAAGCTGCAGATAGTGATATTCATTCAATTACCCTTAACGATGACGGAAGTGCAACTTATGTGATGTCAAAATCACAGCACAAAAAAATGATGCAGGAACTTGCGGATAATATCAATTCTACACTATCAGACATGGTTGGATCAGAGGATTATCCAAACTTCACAGATATAAAAGCAAATTCAGATTTTACCAACTTTACTGTTACTACCACATCCACAGAATTGGATTTAACAGACTCTATATCAATCATGGGATTTTATATGTATGGCGGTATGTATGCTATCTTTAACGGATCTGATGTTGGCAACATCCATGTTGATTTCGTCAATGCAGATTCTGGAGAAATCATTAACTCCGCAAACTCATCTGATATGGCGACTGACAATACCGAAAATCAGTAAATAAAAACCGCCCCACTATAAAGCAAGGCGGCAATGCTCCCGAATGATACGAAAGCCCTAAGCAAGCATATTGTATCATTCGGAGCAGCCAAACGCAAGCGGAACACCCGTTCTCTGCTGGCTGTTATTTTTATACCCAAAATCCCCTCGATTTCGAGGTGGATAAAAGAAAGGATGATACATATGAAAATCGAAAAACTCCCAAGTGGCTCTTACCGGATCAGAAAAATGTACAAAGGGCAAATGTACACAGTTGTGTTTGATGAAAAGCCAACACAGAAAGAAGCCTTACAGGCAATATCAGAGAAATTAGACAGCGTTCCTCCTGCTTCCACTATTCCAACAACCTTCCAATCAGCTTGT
>OGLN01000053.1_pt1 | contig 83477 bp, 71 predicted proteins | sample 1572641 | NCBI WGS metagenome assembly OGLN01 (sample SAMEA2581903, study PRJEB24529) | metagenome | biome: Human gut stool | place: China | collected 2011
GCGTTTTGATACTTGCGGGCACGTACAAGCCCTGCGACTTAGTGAAACCGAGGTGCGTTTCTGGAACAGGCTGTAGAGTACTTGTGTCAAAGCGTGGGTGTGCATTTGATATTTTGTGTATACGCAACCAAGGGCATAATACCCAATGTCACACCCCGAATGTAACTTGAAAATTGAATATAAAAACGGCTAAAATGCACAAAATTACGGCAACAAATCTGTAGGGGCGAACATCGTTCGCCCGCCAAAGAAACAAGTCCACGATTACAACCATTGTAGGACAGAACAAAAAACTATCCTATCACGCTTGTAGGGGCTGGCGCCCTCGACAGCCCGCTCGGAGGTGTAATGCTGTGATTGTTGTTTCTTTGATGCCAAATTATTTTCGAGGTACATTATTGTGATATTCCCCGATAATTCAAAGTGCAAGAAATAGCGGGCTGTCGTATTTCTGCGAGCTTGCGAACAGAAATTTCGCCAAGCCCCTACAATGCTGAAATTATGCAAATTCTGAACACGGGCGAACGCTGTTCGCCCCTACAGTTATTTAGGCAAGTCCTACCTCCGCAAAATCGCTCCGCTCTTTGCGTATCTACATTGCGCTTAGGGCTAGAAAGGCGGTGCAGATTTAATTCTCCGATATCACTTTTATCTGATATTTGACTTCTATATGCTATTTTTCATTAAATCTGCACCTTGTCGGCTTGCGCCGAATGAGGCTCTGCCTCATACTCCGCTAGGGGCTTTGCCCCTAGACCCCACAAGCCCTCTAGCGCCGGGCTTGAGCGTGCGCTTTATCTCTCGCTTCGCTCGGTGCTTTATTTTACTTTATGCTTGCAATTTACTTTGGTCTGCTATGCTCATTCCTCATTCCTCATTCCTCATTTCTCATTCCTCACTCCTCATTCCTCACTCCTCACTCCTCACTCCTCACTTAAACTCCGCTCCTCACTCAAAAAACTTCCCCTTGATTATTCCCCCAAAAAGTGCTATACTATTGATAAGTAAAATTGCATGAAATCCTAACCATAAGGAGGTAAATTTCTATGAATTGTACTCATTTCAAAAGCTACTATCCGTCCTCTGACGGACTTCATAAGATCGCGTACTACGTTCGTTTCCCTATCGGCACAGTAAGAGGTGTCGTTCAGATATCCCACGGTATGTGCGAATATTTCAGACGTTATGACGACCTCGCTGAGTTTCTCACAGGCTTAGGCTTCGCAGTATGCGGAAACGACCACCTTGGTCATGGCGACAGTGTGAACGACAGCTCCGAGCTTGGCTACTTCTCCCCTGAACATGGCTGGGAAAACGCTGTCGAGGATATGTATACTCTCACAAAAATGATGAAACACAACTACCCTAACAAGCCGTATTTTCTTCTCGGCCACAGCATGGGAAGCTTCCTTGCAAGAGCTTTTGTCACCAAGCATGGAAGAAACCTCACAGCGGCTATCTTCTGTGGAACAAGCGGCGGCATGGAGGGTATTCCTGCTTTGCTCACCCTTGTTGACAGCCTCAAAATACTCCATGGTGATAAATATAGGAGCAACGCTGTAAATAAGCTTGCTTTCGGTGCTTATACAAGAAAAATTACCGATAAGGTCAGCGAATATGATTGGATATCCCGTGACCCTGAAATAGTTTCCACCTACGAAAAAGATCCTAAATGCAACTTTATTTTCACCCTAAACGGCTTTGAAAATCTTGCAAAGCTTTTGTGGTATGTTTCAAATGAAAAGTGGTTCTCCACCTATCCGAAAACTTTGCCTACCTATCTTATAGCAGGCAGTGCCGACCCTGTAGGAAACTATGGAAAAGGCGTACTAAGCGTGTTCAACAGGCTGTCCCTCAACGGCTGTGACGTTGAGATGAAGATATACGAAAATGCACGTCACGAGCTTGTGAACGAAACCAACCGCCGTGAGGTGTATAATGATATTGCAGATTTTCTGCTGGATATCATAAGCTCTGAAATGTGTTCAGATTAAGCTGTAAGGGAGAGAAGTCAACGTGTTTGCTGTAATAAACAGTGTAGGTCTGCTGGGGCTTAACGCCTTTGCGGTCAAGGTGGAGATAGAAGCTTCAAAGGGTCTGCCCTCTTTCGATATTGTGGGGCTTGCAGACGCATCTGTAAAAGAAAGCCGTGAACGTGTGCGTTCTGCACTGCGTTCAAGCGAGATAACATTGCCTCTGAGAAAAATAATCATAAATCTTGCACCTGCCGATGTGAGAAAAACAGGCTCGGTCTATGACTTAGCCGTGGCAGTTGCACTCTTGCGAATGGCTGAACTTGTTGATGACAGTATGCTTTCCACCTCCGCTTTTATCGGCGAGCTTTCTCTCAGCGGAGAAGTAAGACCTGTTCAGGGCGTTTTGCCTATGACCATAATGGCGCAGAAAATGGGACTTTCTGAGATATATGTTCCTGCCGACAATGTTCGTGAAGCTTCCGTTGTGGAGGGTATAAAAGCCTATGGCGTAAGGTCTTTGCGGGAGCTTGTTTTTCACTTTGAGAAAAAGGCGGCAATAGTTCCTGCGGCACACTATAAGCCCACCGCTGAAAGTTATTTCGGAAGTCTTGATTTTGCCGACGTAAAAGGACAATCAGCGGCAAAAAAAGCATTGGAGGTCGCAGCGGCAGGCGGTCACAACGTTCTTATGATAGGTTCGCCCGGCTCAGGAAAATCAATGCTTGCAAAACGTATGCCGTCGATACTTCCTGCCATGACCTTTGAGGAGTCCATAGAAACCACAAATATCCATTCTGTGGCAGGACTTTTGGACAGCAACAGCCCTCTTATCACCACCAGACCTTTCCGCTCACCGCATCATACAGTTTCACCGGCAGGACTTTCAGGCGGAGGCTCTGTGCCAAAGCCCGGTGAGATATCCCTTGCACATAACGGCTTGCTTTTTCTTGACGAACTTGCAGAGTTTTCACGCCCTGCCCTTGAGATCTTACGTCAACCTTTGGAGGACAGGCAGGTGACCATATCCAGAGTGTCAGGGTCGATAACATACCCATGTTCGTTCATGCTTATCGCTGCAATGAATCCTTGTCCATGCGGATATTTTGGTCACCCAACAAGAAAGTGCATATGCTCTCCGAAACAAGTTTCAAGCTATCTTTCCAAAGTCAGCGGACCACTTCTCGACCGTTTTGACATTCATTTGGAGGTCGCACCTGTTGAGTTTGCAGATCTTTCTTCCACTGCCAAAGAGGAGTCCTCAGCGTCCATAAGAGAGCGTGTTCAAAAAGCCCGTGACATACAAAACGAGCGTTTCAAAGGCACTAGCATAACCTGCAACGCACGAATAACCTCTGATATTCTTCACGAGGTCTGCCCCGTGACAGATGAGGCTTCAAAGCTTTTGGAAAACGTTTTTGACAGGCTGGGACTTTCAGCAAGAGCCTATGACCGCATACTTAAAGTCGCACGAACTGTTGCGGATATGGACGGTGCAAAGGTCATAGACAAAAAGCATATCGCAATGGCTGTTCAGTATCGAAGCCTCGACAGAAAATATTGGAATGGGTGATATGTGCGTCACATAAAAGCTGACAGGAAACGGGCGAACACTGTTCGCCCCTACTATGGTGTATTCAAATACATATGATAATTGCAGACGGTTTTTATTCCGTCTGTTTTTTTGTGCAAAAAAGTACGGGAACGCCCGAAACATTCCCGTACTGTCCTTATCACAATTCTATAATCATCCCTAAAAAATCTATCTTATATCCCAAAAATCAATCTGCCACTGCGTTCTTTGCGATAACGTCTGCAACAAGATTTGCAGGAAGCGGCTCGTAACGTGCCTTTTCAAAGGTGAACACGCCCTGACCCTGTGTCATTTGTCTCAGAAGCAGTGTGAAGTCTGCCATTTCAGCCATTGGAACTTCCGCAACTATTTCTGTCATGCCCTTCTTTTCCGCAGGATTCATACCCAGAACTCTGCCTCTTCTCTTATTAAGCTCGCCCATCATGTCGCCAGTGTTATCGTCAGGTACGAAAACGCTCAAGGAGCCGATTGGTTCGAGAAGAACAGGCTCTGCCTGACGCATACCCTCTTTGTATGCGATAGAAGCTGCCATTTTGAATGCCATTTCTGAGCTGTCAACAGGGTGATATGAGCCGTCCACAAGGATAGCTTTCAGACCTACTACAGGGAAACCTGCGAGAACGCCTTTCTTTACGCTTTCCTGCAAGCCCTTTTCTACGGCTGGGAAGAAGTTCTTTGGAACTGCTCCGCCAAACACCTTTTCTTCAAATATAAGATCGTCAGATACGCATGGCTCAAATTCTATCCAAACGTCACCATACTGACCGTGACCGCCTGACTGCTTCTTATGTCTGCCCTGCACCTTGACTTTCTTTCTGATAGTTTCACGATAGGAGATCTTAGGCACAGAAGTTTCTACTTCAACGCCGAATGTTCCTGCAAGTCTGCCCACAACAGAATCAAGGTGAAGTCCGCCCAAGGTGCTGAGTATCATTTCGTTTGTTGACGGGTCGAGCTTGTAATCTATAGTAAGGTCTTCTTCCATAAGTCTTGTCATTGCGGCGGATATCTTGCTTTCATCGCCCTGCTTTTTAGCTCTTACTGCCATTTTGTAGCACGGCTTAGGGAATGTCATAGGAGCAAACTTAACAACTCTTGCGGAGTCACAGATAGTATCGTTGGTGTTCACGTTCATCTTCATTGCAACAACGATATCTCCACAGCCTGCTTCGGCAACGTCTATCTGCTTTTTGCCCTGAAGCGTAACAAGCTTTCCGACCTTTTCGGTGCTTCCTGTGGTAGCGTTCACAACCTCCTTGTTAGGTGTAAGCTTTCCTGAAAATACCTTTATGTATGACATCTTGCCAACAAATGGATCAGCAACTGTCTTGAATACAAATGCGCTCAAAGGGTCGCTTTCAACGCAAGCGACCTCAACAGCTTCGCCGTCTGCTGTTTCGCCTATCATAGCGTCCTTTTCTGACGGAGGAGGAAGCAGCAGGTCTATCTCCTTAAGGAGCATATCAACGCCTGAGAGGTCTGTGGAAGAAACGCAGGTAACAGGAGTTATAATGCCTGAGTTCATGCCGCTATGTATTCCGTCGGTAAGCTCTTTTTGTGTGAATGCTTCGCCTGAGAAGAACTTTTCAAAAAGCGCCTCGTCAGTTTCTGCAACGGCTTCGGACACGGCTTCAATAAGTCCGTCGATACGATAACCCATTTTCTCTGATACCTCAGCTGTAGGCATATCAGTTTCAACTGCCTTGCCGTCTTCATACTTATATGCTTTCATCTCAATGAGATTTACATAAGAAACTATCTTTCTGTCTGCGATAACAGGCACAACAACAGGGCAAACTGTAGGTCCGAACTCTGCTTTGAGCTGAGTAAGAACGTTATTGAAGTTTGCGTTATCGTCATCAAGCTTTGTTACAACGAACATTGTAGGCTTGCCCATTTTCTTTGCAAGGTCATAAGCCTTGTGAGTACCTACACGAACGCCTGATTTACCTGATACAGTAATGAGTACGCAACCGCTTGCAGCAATGCCCTCAACAGCTTCGCCCTCGTAATCGAACATACCGGGAGTATCAAGAAGATTCACCTTGAACTCGCCAGTTTCCAAAGAAGAAAGAGATGTGTAAACAGAACATTTTCTCTTTATCTCATCAGGAGTATAATCAGAAACAGTGTTTCCGTCAGTTATCTTGCCGAGCCTGTCAGTAGCTCCGCTTTTATATAGCAGTGCCTCAGTCAGAGAGGTCTTTCCAGAACCTGCCTGACCTGCAATAGCAATATTTTTTATTTTTGTGCTGTCGTATTTTTTCAAGTTGATCGCTCCAATCTATGCCGTTGGACGGCTTAATGTGATATGCAGTATAATTATATGTATCATTTACACAAAATATATCAACCGCATAAGATAATTATATACTATTTTCACATAAATAGCAAGGGTGGAAAGAAAAATTTCTTTCGTGAATGTGAACAAAGTTTAGACTTGTTATAAAGCAGATTGCACAAGGGCAGAAGAAGTGAGGAGTGAGGAGTGAGGAATTAGGAATGAGCAAAGCTGCCCCCAAGCACCGAGCGAAGCGAGAGATAACGCGCACGGTCAAGCCAGGCGCTGGAGGGCTTGCAGGGTCAAGGGACAGAGTCCCTTGTGGAGTTTGAGGCAAAGCCTCAATCGGCGACAGCCGACCAAGCGGTGCAGAACAAAGTAAAAAAGCATACAGAAGTTAGATATCTGATAAAAGTGATATCGGAGAATTAAATCTGCACCGCTTTTCTATCCCATAGAGCAACGTATATCCGCAAAGAGCGAAGCGATTTTGCGGCGGCAGGACTTGCCCGAATATCTGTAGGGGTGCGGTTATCAGAGATGTGTGAATGCAAAAAGCTCCCCGAGCGTTTCGGAGAGCTTTTGGTTATTTTACCCTTATGATAGGCTGAAGCTGTATACCGTCAAGAGCCGACTGAATAGTTTCGGGTATGAGTTCAAACTCAGCCACTATGGAGTTTGGCTTCTTTTCGCAGTTGTCCTGCGCATATGGTACGAAATAGTAGTTTTTAAGATTTTGCAGATAACCTATGTTTTTAGCACACCCTGCCAGTGCGTCATTTGTCGATATGGCGATGACCACGGGACGAGCATTTCTCAGGTGACTTTTTACCGCCATGGTGGCTGGAGTGTCCGTCAAGCCAAGAGCAAGCTTTGCTGCCGTGTTTGAGGTGCAGGGTGCTGCTACCATGATATCACACACCTTTTTCGGTCCGATCGGCTCGGCTTCTTCTATGGTGCGTATGACCTTGCGGCCTGCTATGGTTTCAAGTCGTTTGATGTTATCTTCCGCTGTGCCAAAACGTGTAGATATAGATGCGGCGTTGAAAGACATTATTGGCACAAGCTTTGCGCCCTGCTGCACAAGCCGTTTTGCGGCGGCAAATGCCTTTTCAAAGGTGCAGAAGGAGCCGGTCATGCAAAAGCCTATTCGTATGCCGTCAAGTGACATTCTTTGTTCCCCTTTCATTCAAAATGTCCGTGACTGTTCGGGCGATTATCTCTCCTGCTGTCATAGGTGCGGCTTTGGCTGGAAGTCCCAATGCCCATACCACACGCCTGTTCAGCTTTGCGGCAGTTTCATGATCTACTCCGCCAGGTCGGGAGGCAAGGTCTATGATAAGAGAGTTTTTATCCATTACGCCCAAAAGCTTTTCATCAAGTATCATGGCAGGGACGGTGTTTATTATTATAGTATACCCCGAAATGTTTTCTGCAAGAGCTGTGATAAGCTCTGCCTTATAGCCTGCGCCCTCAGCTTCTGCAAGCGCAGAAAGCTTTCTTGCGGATATAGTCACATCTGCGCCGACAGCTCGAAAAAGCTTAGCGCAGGCTTTCGCTACTCTGCCATAACCAATAACCAGGACGGTGGAACCGTTCACGGTGACAGCAAGCTCCTGCATAGCTATTTGCAAAGCGCCCTCCGCCGTGGGGATACAATTTCTTATAACAAGCTCCTCTCGCTTATAGTAATCCTTAACATCGAAGCCGAGAGAGGAGAAATATTCTATTTGATCACGGCGGAGCAGACCGCCTGCCACGAGTGCATTTTTCTTTAAATGCGTTGAAACGTCACTGCATGATACCTTTACATTACGGCTAGAAGAGATATCCAGCCCGTCAGCTTTCATGAGAGGAAGTACGAGAACGTCCGCCTTTTCGGTGAGCTGATCGAGATGAGCGAGGGGGATAGTGTCCTCGCCTTTATCGTCCATGCCGTAAGTATAGACCCTGCCGATTTTAGTGAGAGTCTGAGCTGTATATGTTTGTCTTGCGTCACCGCCGACGCAGAGGAAAACTGTTTTTTTCATATGGATACCTCCTGTGGGACTATGCCTGATAGAGTTATATATAATTATATGTATCGGTGGGCTAAATGTTACCGGCAAAACAAAACGCCCTATCCCTGCAAAGCAAGAATTGCGGCGCTTTGATATGATATCATATTTCTATCTTGATAAACTTCGGCTCGTGCTTTTTGAAATAGGTCAGATACTTAAAGCCTGCCGCCTGCGCCATTTCTACGCCTGCGGAAATATCTCTGCCGATATCTGCGGTGCAGTGGGCGTCTGAGCCTATGGTCAATATTTCGCCGCCGAGAGCTTTGTAGAGCTTCACATAGCCAAGGTCGGGGAGGGGCTTGCCGTATTTTTGCCTTAATCCCGACACATTTATCTCTATGCCCTTGCCTTTTTGGATAAGTGTACAAAAAATTTCTCTGATAATATCTTCATATGTAGAAAGATCTATTTGTATACCGCAATCTCCCTGGATATATCGCAGCGGATAGGTGAGGTGTCCTAAAACATCGAACCTGCCCCATTTGCACATTTCAAGCATTTCTTTGAAATAGTCGTCAAGGAGAGCATAAATTTGCGGCAAGTCCATATTTTTGTACTCTATCCAATAGAAATCGTCCTTGCCTTTATTCTGATGATGTGAGCCTATGATAAAATCAAGGCGTTTGTCGGAGGCTATCTCCTCGGCAAATTCTATATCCTGCAAAGGCTGACCAAGCTCTATTCCGCAGAGAAAATTTAAACCCTCCAGATGCTGTGAAGCTTCATACTGGGCGACTATGCTCGCGGGGGCATACTCCCCCGAGCCGTACATCATGCCGTCTTTCAGGGCTTCAGGGTCACCATAATGCTCGGCTTTATAGCGAAAATTGCAATCGCAATGGTCAGTTATGGCAAATGCCGCCAAGCCAAGCTCTTTGGCTTTTGCTAAAGACTGTTCAACTGTTCCCTCACCGTCGGGTGAGAAGCCTGTGTGGGTGTGCATATCTATAAGAGTTTTCATAGGTTCTCCTATCTGTACGAAAATTTGTACTTATATAGAATTGTAGAGCTTTTCAAGCTGTTCTGCCGCTTCTGCCGCACGTCTTACAAAGCTGTCGGGGGCAACGTTTCGGTACATGGGGGACTTTGACATATAAAGCTCTAATGACAATGGTGGCTGGTGGTCGAGGTTTTTGAGCTTTCTGAGAAATTTCTCAAAGTTCAGGCTGCCGTCAAATGGTATCATGTGTCCGTCGGTGTTGCCGTCGTTATCGTGGATATGCAGGCAGGCAAGCTTACTGCCGAACTTTGTCAGGCAATCGGTATTCTTTGAGAAGCAATTCTCATGACCTGTGTCATAGCAAAATTTCACGTTATCATGGTTTCCGAACTGGTCAAACAGCACGTCAAGAAACTGCGGGAGCTGGATATTCTCAAAGGCAATATCAACGCTGTTTTCTTCTCCGCACTGTATTATCTTGGCGAAATTCTCTATACCGAAACGAGATACTTCGGGCGGAACAAGCCCGTCAGTGGGGTGGCATATCATGGTTTTTACGCCATTCTCACCGCACACTCTGACACATTCAAGTGTTCGTTGGAGGATATATTCGCTCTCCGGGCATATTGTCCAAAGGGCGTTCATGCGGTCAAACTGTGAATGGACGTTTTCTATTTTCAGTCCAAAATTTCGTACAACATCATACTGTGTGTATTCTAGTCCGTCAGAAAAACCAAGCATTACACCGTCAAAGCCGTTCTCTTTTATAAGTCTTATACGCTCCTCAAAGGGTATTTTAAAGGTGAAGTCTGCAAACATACAGCGTTTCAATCTGTTTTCCTCCTTACCAAAAACAGCGGCAGAATTGCTCTGCCGCCGTGTAAATTTAGTTTTTGAGAGAATGAAGTGGTGCAGGGATCTGTCCGCCACGATTGATGAACTTGGAAGGTGACTCTTTTTTGAGCGGCATAACAGGTCCGCAGCCAAAAAGTCCGCCCCAATCAAGTTCTTCGCCAACGCCCTTGCCAATAGCAGGGATAACTCTTACGGCGGTGGTCTTATTGTTTACCATACCGATAGCAGCTTCGTCTGCGATGATAGCGGAAATAGTATCGGCTGGCGTATCGCCCGGAATACATATCATATCAAGACCAACTGAGCATACAGCGGTCATAGCTTCGAGCTTTTCAATGCAGAGCGCACCGCTCTTTGCGGCATCTATCATGCCTGCATCCTCAGAAACAGGGATAAATGCGCCTGAAAGTCCGCCTATTCTTGAGCAAGCCATTACGCCGCCCTTTTTAACTGCGTCATTGAGCAGGGCGAGGGCTGCTGTTGTGCCATGTGTACCGCACTTTTCAAGACCTATTTCCTCGAGGATATGGGCAACAGAGTCGCCTACGGCAGGAGTTGGTGCGAGTGAAAGGTCAACGATACCGAATGGAACGCCAAGACGCTTAGAAGCGATAGTTCCAACGAGCTGACCTACTCTTGTTATCTTATATGAAATCTCCTTGATAACGTCGGATATCTTTGTGATATCAGCGTCAGGATATTTTCTCAAAGCGGCTCTTACAACGCCAGGACCTGATACGCCCACGTTTATCATGCAATCAGGCTCGCCAACGCCGTGGAAAGCACCTGCCATGAACGGGTTATCCTCAACTGCGTTACAGAAAACAACGAGTTTTGCTGCGCCAAAGCAGGCAGAGTCAACTGTTCTTTCTGCACACTCTCTTACAACGCCGCCCATCATTTTGCAGGCGTCCAGATTGATACCTGTTTTTGTTGAACCGATATTTACAGAGGAACATACTCTCTCAGTAGTAGCGAGTGCCTCTGGGATAGACTTGATAAGCTCGATATCGCCTGCGGAGAAGCCCTTTGGAACGAGGGCTGTATATCCACCGATAAGGTTTACGCCAACGTCCTTTGCGGCTCTGTCCATTGCGTGTGCAAATGGAACAGGTGAACACTTGCAGGCAGCAGACACGATAGCGATAGGGGTAACGGAAATTCTCTTATTTATGATCGGGATACCAAGCTCCTTCTCTATCTGCTCGCCTACCTCAACAAGCCTTGCGGCTTTTGCGGTTATCTTCTTATAGACATTCTCGCAGGCAACGTTTATATCGCTGTCGATACAATCAAGCAGAGAAATGCCCATTGTGATAGTACGAATATCAAGACAATCGTCCTGTATCATTCGTATCGTTTCCAACACGTCATATGTATTAATCATTTTACTGAAATCTCCTCTTTAGATATGGTGCATACAGTTAAAAATATCCTCGTGCATCGTATGGATCTTTACGCCCATTGTCTGACCAAGCTCTGTAAGTCCGTCTGCCATGGTAGCAAAATCGGAGTTGAGCTTTGTGATGTCAACAAGCATTATCATAGCAAAGAGATCCTGCAAAACTGACTGAGTGACCTCGATAACATTCGCATTATATTCTGCACACTTTGTGCTTACCTTTGCAAGGATACCTACAGCGTCCTTACCTATAACCGTAACAACAGCTCTCATTAATAAGACCAGCCTTTCCAAATTCATTTATATATCTTCTATTATACCACACAGCGGAGATTTTGCCAAGAGTTTTAATTATAAATATTTTATTAACGTTGGAAAATTCATGTTATGGGTCGAGGGTCAAGGCAGTCGGGCGAATGATGCTCGCCCCTACCCATATTTGTACGAATTACAAAAAAATTCGTAAAAAAATCAAAAACGTTGATGTGCAAAAAAAGCGGGGTGTCAGATTTCTGCAAAACAAAAAAAGTTTGATGAGCGGGACGTCAATTTCTGTGAGCTTGCGAGCAGAAATTTCGCCGCTCCCCTACAAAAAACGCCCCCATTTAGGGGACGTTCCTGTACTATTTTTCTGTTCTGAATGGTGCGAGTGGTATGCCTGTTTCGTTAAAGATAGTTACCTCGCAATAGTTGAACCAGTTATATCTTGCATACAGAGGTTTTTCAACGGCGTCTGACTTGATGAAAATTTTACTGCCGTTTATGGTGATATCGGCTTTTACGAACTCTTCGTCCTTGCCTGCTATCTCAAAGCCCTGTGCTTCGCCCTTTACTACAAAGCCATTTTCGGCATGGTCAAAGCTCAATTCTATACCACCGTTTTTATACTCCAGCGACTTATAGATAGGTCCGAATGCTTTTACGTCCATGCCGTAGAAAAGCTTTTCTGCCTGCAGGCAAAGTCTTTCGCCAACGGGTACTTTATTCTTTGGGTGAATCTCGTTGAACTCACCGCAATCTGAGATAACAGCTATTCCTGTATTTTTCACTGTTTTATATGCTCTCATCTGTGCTTCTCTTATTTTACACCAATGCTTATAATCAGGGTCGGCGGCATATTTGAACATTGGGAGCTGGACGATTATGAACGGAAGCTCGTCGTCGCCCCACTTCTCTCTCCAAAGCCTGATAAGAGATGTGAGGAGGGTATAATAGCTGTCCGGCTTATGGTCGTCAGACTCGCCCTGATAATAGAGGAAGCCTTTTATTGTATAAGGACAAACTCTTGACACCATGGTCTCAAAAAGTCCTGTTGGGCGGAATGGGTTTACGCAGTTTATTGGACCCGGCCAATTCTTATCGCCAAGGATCTCGTTGGCTTTTTCCCAGCTCATTGTTGGGTCTTTTTGCAGAAGCTCGCCGTATTTTTTATCCCACACACGCTCAAATTTCTGATAATCTCTGTATTCTTTTATCTGCTCCTCGACAGTTTTGCCCTCAATACGTTTTTCATACTCGTCTATGTAGCTTCTTATTTCAGCGTTGTTTTCAAGGGTCGGTCTGTCTACCCATGCGGAGGCTGATGTGCCGCCCCAGTTACAGCCGATAAGTCCTACTGTTACGCCAAGGTCTTTGGCAAGCTTTCTTCCAAAGAAAAAGCCGACTGCACTCCACGCTCTTGAATTATCCTTTGAAGCCTGTGACCATGCGGTATTGTTTTCGTCCTCATAGAACATTTCGTCAAGAGTGCCACGCTTTTGAGTGTAATAAAATCTTACGTTGCAATCAGGGGTGAGGTTTTCGAGAACTTCTTTGCCGCCCTTTGCGTTTTGAAGTTCAAGCTCCATATTTGACTGGCCGCCGCAGAACCACACTTCGCCTATCATGATACGGCAGAATTTTTTCTCTGTACAGCCGTCTGAAACTGTCATTTCATACTCTCCGCCTGCACTCATTGGAGGGAGGACGGCTGTCCACCTGCCGTCGCAGACCTGTGTCTGGACTGACACGCCGTTAAGAGTAACTGTGACAGTTCTTTCCTCGTCCCCAAGTCCCCAGACTGTTATGTTCTTGTCACGCTGGAGCACCATATCGTTTGAAAAAATATTTGCTACCTTTAACATTCTTTTTTCTCCTTTCAATATCTATAAAAATTCAAAAAATATCATCGCCGCAGGCGATACCTTAATTCCTCACTCCTAACTCCTCACTAATCAAAGAGTGTGGTAGAACAGAATGATATCCTCAAAGACGCCCTCTTTGTTTTCAAAGCCCTTCGGTACAGTGCCGAGCTTAACAAAGCCGAGGTTTTCGTAAAGCTTTACCGCCTTGACGTTTGACGCAACAACGGCATTGAACTGGAGCACCTTAAAGCCTTTCTGCTTTGCTATGAAAAGACAGTGCTCGACTATGACTTTGCCTGCTCCTTTTCCACGGCAGATGCTTTTTACGGCATAGCTTGCGTTTGCGATATGTCCGCATCTGCCAACGTTATTAGGGTGAAGGATATACATTCCAACGATCTCGCCCTCATACTCTGCAACACCGCAGAATGTTTGTGAAGCAAAGAATTTTTTTGCCCAATCATAGTCGAGGGTCTCTTTCTGTGGGAAGGCATTGCCCTCTTTTACTACTTCGTTCCATATCTCTGCCATTGCAGGAACGTCGTCAATATTGTAACCTCTTACGGTCACGTTTTTCATTTTTGCCATTTTGGATACTTCTCCATAATAAAATTACTCTATAAATGACTTCATGCCACGCTCACGTCGCCAATCAAGGAACTCCTCATATGTTCCCTGTCTGTCGATACAGCCGTCAGGGGTTATCTCGATTATTCTGTTTGCAACTGTCTGAACTATTTCGTGGTCATGAGATGCGAAAATCACAACGCCTTTGAAATCTCTAAGTCCGTTATTTACGGCTGTGATAGACTCAAGGTCGAGATGGTTGGTAGGTCTGTCAAGCATTATAACGTTTGAGCCGAAGAGCATCATACGGCTGAACATACATCTTACCTTTTCACCGCCTGAGAGAACTTTTACAGGCTTATATATCTCGTCCCCTGAGAAGAGCATTTTGCCAAGGAAACCTCTGAGGTAGGTGTCTGTTACCTCGGAAGTGGAATATTTTCTTATCCAGTCAACTATGCTTTCGTCATTATCGTTGAAGTAGGCTGAGTTGTCAATAGGGAAATATGAACGTGATGTGGAAACGCCCCACTTAATGCTGCCCTCGTCTGGCTCTTCTTCCTCTGCAAGTATCTTGAAAAGCATTGTGATAGCCTGCTCAGACTCACCGATGAAAGCGACCTTATCGGTACGGCTGAGGGTAAAGGAAACATTATTGAGGAGCTTTACGCCGTCAACTGTTTTGGATATGCCGTTGACTTTGAGGACGTCTTTTCCAAGCTCTCTATCCATATTAAAGCCTATGAAAGGATATTTTCTTGATGAGGCAGGCATTTCTTCGACTGTGAGCTTATCAAGAAGCTTTCTTCTTGCTGTTGCCTGCTTGGACTTTGATTTGTTTGCTGAGAAGCGGTTGATGAACTCCTGGAGTTCCTTGATCTTCTCCTCGGCTTTCTTGTTCTGGTTCTTTATCATTCTCTGCATGAGCTGTGAGGACTCATACCAGAACTCGTAGTTACCAACATACATTTTTATCTTTGTATAGTCGATATCCACGATATGGGTACAAACATTATTAAGGAAGTGTCTGTCATGAGATACAACGAGGACAGTTCCGAAATAGTCGGCAAGGAAGTCCTCAAGCCAGCTTATAGCGTCGATATCAAGGTGGTTTGTAGGCTCGTCCAGCATGATAATATCAGGATTGCCGAAAAGTGCCTGCGCAAGAAGCACCTTGACTTTCTCGTTACCTGAGAGGGTGGACATCTGTGAATAGAGGATATCCTCGGAAAGGCCAAGACCCTGAATGAGCTTTGACGCGTCAGACTCAGCTTCCCAGCCGTTTAATTCTGCGAACTCGCTTTCAAGCTGTCCTGCTCTGTCGCCGTCCTCCTCGGTGAAGTCCTCCTTGGCGTAAAGCTCGTCCTTTTCTTTCATTATCTCATAAAGTCGCTTATTGCCCATTATTACAGTTTCAAGAACTGTATACTCGTCAAATGCAAAGTGATCCTGACGAAGCACTGAAAGTCTGTCCTCTTTTGAGATCACTACCTCGCCTGTGGTAGGCTCTATCTCACCGCAGAGGATCTTCAGAAATGTTGACTTTCCTGCACCGTTTGCACCGATTATGCCATAGCAGTTGCCGTTTGTAAATTTAAGGTCAACGTCCTTGAAAAGAAGCTGACCACCGAATGAAAGGCTTACGTTTGATACTGTTATCATTTTAACTCTCCTATATCTGATAATTATACTTTGACACTTTATTATACCACACAAAGAGGCTTATGTCTACTTTTAATTATTAATTTTTCATCACTGCGCTTTTATGGTGCAAACGATGTTTTGCTCTTGACGTTTTCAACAAAAAGTGTTATAATTGTTATGTACACATTGGCAATAGCGATAATTATTGCCCTGAAAATTCAAGAAATTAAGTTGGAAAGGATAACTTGAATATGAAAAAAGTTTTGTTTGCTTCTTCGGAGTGTGTTCCGTTTATCAAGACAGGCGGTCTTGCTGACGTTGTTGGCTCTCTGCCTAAGTGCTTTGACAAGAGATATTATGATGTCAGAGTAATTCTTCCTAAATATTCCTGTATGAAACAGCAGTGGAAAGACATGATGCAGTACAAAACCCATTTCTACATGGACTTTGCAGGTCAGAGCCAATATGTGGGCGTGCTTGAATGCGTTTATGATGGTGTTACGTTCTATTTTATCGACAACGAACATTATTTCACCGGTGACAAGCCTTACACTGAGCATCACTGGGATATAGAAAAGTTCATGTACTTTGACAGAGCTGTGCTTTCTGCTCTGCCGCTTCTTGATTTCCGTCCTGATGTTATACACTGTCACGACTGGCAGACGGGTCTTATACCTGTATATCTTCATGACAGCTTTGCAGGGGGAGATTTTTTCCGCGGCATAAAGACCGTTATGACTATACACAATCTGAAATTCCAGGGAAATGACGGCGTTGAGCAGTTCAAGAGGATATCAGGTCTGTCTGACTACTACTTCACTATCGACAAGCTGAGAACGGGCGTTGACGGAAATATGCTCAAGGGCGGACTTGTTTATGCTGACGCTATCACAACTGTCAGCAACACATACGCAGAGGAGATAAAGACTCAGTTCTACGGCGAGGGTCTTGACGGACTTATGAGGGCAAGGGCTAACGATCTTCGTGGTATCGTAAATGGTATCGACTACGTTGATTACAACCCTGACACGGACAAGAACATTGTTGTAAGATACAATTATGACAACGTGCTTGAGAAGAAGATACACAACAAGAGAGCAATTCAGGCTGAGCTTGGTCTTGCGCAGGACGACAACCGCTTTATGATAGGCATTGTTAGCCGTTTGACAGATCAGAAGGGCTTTGACCTTATTGCATACATGATGGAAAGAATGTGCGAACAGGGCATACAGTTCGTTGTGCTTGGCACGGGCGAGCAGAAATATGAGGATATGTTCCGCTGGTTTGCAGGCAAGTATCCTGACAGGGTTTCCGCTAACATTTACTACAGTGAGGAAATGAGCCACCGCATTTACGCATCTGCTGACGCATTTCTTATGCCGTCCCTTTTCGAGCCATGCGGACTTTCACAGCTTATGTCACTGCGTTACGGCACGCTGCCTATCGTTCGTGAAACTGGCGGTTTGAGAGATACTGTTCAGCCATTCAATCAGTTTGAGAGGACCGGCACTGGTTTCAGCTTTGCAAACTACAATGCACACGAGATGTACAACACTGTTATGTTCGCAAAGTACATATTTGATGACAGACGTGACGAGTGGAACGGACTTATCAAATCTGCAATGGCACAGGATTTCTCATGGCAGGCTTCTGCTAACAAATATCAGGAAATGTATGACTGGCTTATCGGCTAAGATAGATATAAGAAAAGCTCCGCAGGAAAGGCGGAGCTTTTCTTATGTTATAGGTTTTGTGGCAAGCATATGATTTGTCGGAAATCAGGTGGGCGACCTCAGATCGCCGCTACGGAAACAAACATAAAAAGCGGCACAGCATACACTGCGCCGCCTGTTTACGAATATTTAGTCGCCGAAAGCGACGCCCAGAGCCTTTGCGGTCTTAACGAGCTGGTGGTCGGCAGGGACGAATTTTGTTTTGCCTGCGACTTCTGAAAGTGGGTTTTCTGACACAACTTCATTTATCATTGCCACTGCATAGCCGTATTTATCGGCTGCGATAAGCTCTGCGGCATGGACGCCGAACTTTGTGGCAAGCACTCTGTCATAAGCCGACGGACTGCCGCCTCTGAGCATATGACCAGGAACGCAAACTCTTGTTTCTCTGCCTGTAAGCTCTTCTATCTGCTTTGCAATTCTAGGGGTAGCAGTTGTAAGACCCTGCTCTGCACGGAGTCTTGCTCTTTCCTTCTTTTTAAGCTTTGCCTCTTCTTTATCAAAAGCACCCTCAGCTACGGCAAGGATAGAAAATCCCTTTGATTCTCTCTTTTCACAGGCAGCGGCAAGCTTTTCGATATCATATGGTATTTCAGGAATGACTATCATATCTGCACCGCCTGCGATACCTGAATAGAGGGTGAGCCAGCCGGCTTTATTGCCCATTATTTCTGCAACGAGTATTCTTCCGTGGGAATTGGCTGTAGAATGAAGTCTGTCGATAACGTCTGTGGCTGTGTCAACAGCGGTATGGAAGCCGAATGTTACGCTTGTACCCCAGATATCGTTGTCGATAGTTTTTGGCAGGCCGATAACGTTAAGTCCCTCGGTTGAAAGGAGGTTAGCGGTCTTATGAGTGCCGTTGCCGCCCAAGGTAAGCAGGCAGTCGAGCTTCTGCTTTTTATAGGTTTCTTTCATAGCCTTTACTTTATCCACGTTATCTTCTTCGATGACCTGCATTTTCTTGAAAGGCGTTCTCTTTGTGCCGAAAATAGTTCCGCCTGTGGTAAGGATACCAGAAAAGTCAGACTGTTTCATTTCTTTGCACATATTATTGATAAGTCCGTAATAGCCGTCCTCGATACCTACTATCTGGACGTCTTCACCGAACTTTTCATAGCAAGCCTTTGCAACGCCTCTGATAGTTGCGTTAAGTCCCGGACAATCTCCTCCGCTTGTGAGTATGCCTATTCTTTTCTTCATTTTACCAAGTCCTTTCAATGAAATTCTATCATTATCAACGATATCAATACTTATCGCTTGTGCTGAAATCTTCTATATCGGCTTCGTCGGAAGGAGTGATATCCTGCTGAGTTTCCTCAGGGGTGGTCTCGCTTTCCGGCTCATCGTCAATATATGTGAACCTTGAAGTCTGATGCTCTTTCTTATCCTTTTCACTGTTCTCGCTAAGTTTGAAACGTGCTATCATATTCTTTAGTATAAGCGACTGGCTTGAAAGCTCCTCGCTTGCGGAAGCTGAACCGACTGCAGTCGAGGTATTGGCTGATACAACGGCTGATATCTGGTCTACTCCCGTATTTACCTGAACGATAGCTTCTGCCTGTGCCTCAGAAGCGTCTGAAATATTCTTTACGAGATCCCTCATAGTATTTGAATTACTTACGATATTGTTCAGTGAATCAGCGGTTTCTTCGGCTATCTTAGAGCCCTTTGAAACGGCGGCAGACTGGTTTTCGATAAGTGAAGCGGTCTGCTTTGCGGCTTCGGCTGATCTTGATGCCAGACGTCTTACCTCGTCTGCTACCACGCCAAAGCCCTTTGAACCCTCTCTTGCGGCCTCTACGGCGGCGTTAAGGGCAAGGATATTTGTTTGGAATGCGATCTCGTCAATGACCTTGATTATCTTTGAGATCTCATCGGAAGCTGTATGGATAGCATTCATGGCATTTACCATGTTGCCCATATCGCTGTTGCAGTTGTCAACGGCTTCGGTATTCTTAAGTACGATATTATAAGCGTTCTTAGAGTCCTCAGAGTTCTGAGTTATCTGCTTTGAAACATCACTGAGGGTAGCGGAAAGCTCCTCGATCGCGGAAGCCTGCTGTGTAGAACCCTGTGATACAGACTGTGCGATATTTGACACCTGAACTGCTCCTGAGTTCACCTGCTCAGCTGACATATTGATAGAAGCAAAGGTATCAGACAGAGAGTCGAGTATCTCGTTAAACGTACTCTTTATCTTATAGAAGTCGCCCTTGAAAGTACCTTCCATTCTGTGGCAAAGGTTACCCTCAGATATCTGGGTAAGAGCCACTGTAATAAGGTTGATATACTGTCTGAGGCAGACGATAGTTTCTTCCAGAGAGTTTGAAAGGACGCCAAGCTCGTCCTTTGAATACCAAACGTCAACAGGATCGGTAAGGTTACCCTGTGCGAGAGAACGAAGTCTGTTTGTGGTAGAAATGATAGGCTTTGTTATCCTCTTTGCAAAAAGCAGAGAGAACAGCACCGTCAGGCACATAAGCACAACGCCCATTACAATGATATTAGTAAGTGCGCTGGAGCTTGCAGTGGTGAAGTCGGCAACATTTGTAACCATGACGACAGTACCGTCAAAATATGACGAACCATAATAGCCCACGATATAATTGTTATCCTTAAATTTATACTCTGTTGTACCGCTGTTATTTGCAAGTATTTTCTCAACGGCATTTGTCACTTCCGTATATTCTTCATCTTTCTTACCGATCTTAAGGGCATTTTTACCTATCTGATCTGTATCCTTATGAAGAAGGATCTCTCCGTCTTTACCAACAAGATAAACATAGCCGGATTTTCCGAAGGTATATTCATTAAGAGCATTGATAAGCATATCGCTCTGAATGGTAATACAAGCGACTTTTTGTTCTGTGTTGCCAGACTTTGTTGAAGCAAGTATAGAAAAATAATTCTTACCGCCAAAGGTATATATATCGGTTATATAAGCCGAGCTTCTTTCGCAAGCGCTTATGATGTGCTCCTTTTCAACTGATGACGATACCATTTCATTATCTGTTGCAAGCACAATGCCATTGCCGTCATAAACTGTAAAATTCAGATAAAAGCCTGTGTTGTCTGCAAAGCCACTTTTTACCGCCTTCAGTCTGTCAGCGTCAGTTTTTGCCCCTAAAAAAGAATCAGACTTTACGGTCGAAACTATATTATTCGTATAAGAGCTGATCGTCGAGTCAAAATTCTTAGCCGCCTGAACAGCCAGTGGTTCAGCGGTGCTTTTGAGCGTATCCTTTGCAGAAACGTTTATAAAATACACGGAAACCAAGCTGAGCAGCACCGTGATGATAAGTGCGATTGAAAGCATTGCCAAAAGCAGCTTTGAACGCAACGTTTTCATATAAAGTTCCCCCTTATGAACTTGTTTTTAACGCAGCACACAACACTGCGATATTACGTGTTTATTATATCATAATTGCACAATTATTTCAAGTACCACAAGCATATTTTTTGTGAATTTATGATGCAATTAATGATATGGAGGTGAATAAGAATAGGTAAAAAGGGGGTAAATAAAATATGTACATAAGTCTAAGGATAAGAAAAAGGGTGATGCTTTGTGTTATAGCTATACTTTCTATGCTGGCGGCGGTGGCTGTTATGCCGACCTTTGCAAAAGAAGAAAAAACAGATGGGATAAAGCTTCCGATCATAATGTATCACAGCATCGTAAAAAACGAAGATCGCAGCGGTGAGTATGTCATAACGCCTATCGAGCTTGAAAAGGATCTGCTTTATCTGAAGCAGAACGGCTACACTACTGTTTTTGTAAATGACGTTATAAGATATGTGAAGCGTGGGGGCGAGCTGCCTGAGAAGCCTATTATACTGACATTTGATGACGGCACTTACAACTACAGAGAATATCTTCTGCCGCTTCTTGAAAAATACGATATGAAAGCCACTGTATCTATTGTGGGGGCTTACACTGACGCTGCCTGCGAGGAGGCTGAGCCTGATCCTGCTTACTCTTATCTTGACTGGCAGGACGTTTCGGTGCTTCGTGACAGCGGTCATGTGGAGATATGCAATCACTCTTACGATATGCACAATCTTGAAGGCAGGCGTGGAGTCGGTCAGCTGGAGGGGGAAAGCTACGAGGATTACCGAAAGATATTTCTTAAGGACACCACGAAGCTACAAACGCTTTGCGATGAACACTGTGGTTTTCAGCCAAACGTTTACACCTATCCTTTCGGCATAACCTGCGAAAGTGCAAGTCGGCTCGTAAAGAACATGGGGTTTGAGGCTAGTCTTGGAGTAGAGGAAAAAATCAATATAATAAAAAAAGAAGATGAGCGCTGCCTTTTTGGTCTTTACAGATACAATCGCAGCGGGATCATCTCCACAGAAGAATTCATGAAAAAAGTTTTTGGAGCATAAAAAAAGCAGCCCCTATTGGAGCCACTCTCTAAACTGAATCACCATCAGCATGTTTACATTATACTCTGGCAGGTGTCGAAATTATACTTGTTTTTGTGTGATTTTTGTAAAAAAAATGTGTATTCGTGTAAGCAGAGTGAAAAATGCTGTCACAAGCAGCCAAAAGCACGTTGATACGCCACTTTTGGCTGTTTATCATCTCTTTACACAGAACTTATTTATCCTTTTTGCCGCCTTTGATCTTTCCTCTTATCCAGATAATTATTACGACAAGTGCAATAACAAGGACAATAAGGACGATAGCAAGGGCGGTATTGAGCATCTTTTTATACTGGTCCATAACATTTGCGTTTTTGGACACGGCAGATGAAGTATCGGCGCTGTCTTTCTTTTGGGCGGTCCGGGTCTGCTGTTCATCTCCGCCTGAGGCTCTGATTATGGTGACAGTATAGGTTGTGGCGTTGCCGTCAATGTCTGTGACGGTTATGGTTCGTACATTTTCGCCCACCTGACACTCGCTTGTGCCTGTATACCATATGTAATCAGAGGGGCTTGCTGTTGTTCCCTCTATCTCAACATTGGTAACGGAATTGTCAACGTTCACTGTATAGTTATAGACATTATAGGCAAAGGCAGGAGAAAGCTCGCCATTATCCACTGTCAGGGCTGTAAGAACGCCTTTATCGGGTATGCCGTTTGAAGGAGCGGTCTTAGTGGTAGTGGTGGTGGTGGTCTTTTCGGTGGTGGTCGTGGTTTCTGTTTCGGTCTTGGTTTCCACCTTATCGCTTCCAACTGTTATGACACAATAGGCGGTAGGCGAGCCGATAAGCTCTGAATCAGGGGAATATATCTGACAGCTTTGCAGGCTTATATTTGCATTTCCTGCTGACAGACCTTTGAACGTAAAACTGAAATCCACTTCTGAAGAGGGAGTATCAGGAAATCCGTTTACTGTAAGAACTCCTCCGCCGCCTGAGGCGTTGTCGCTTGACACAAATTCTATAACAGAATCGTCATAGGCGATATTTGCCTGAACGCTTCCTATCTCTGAATCTGCAGAAAATGTCACGGACACTTCAAACTGCTGATCGGTCATGACGGGGTTTTTAGGCGGATAGAAGAAAGCCTCCCCTGTTGCATGGGCAGTGAGAGCCGTCATTGGAACTGCAAGTGCGGCTGTCAAGAGCGATGAGAATATTCTTTTTACAAGCTTTGTTTTTGTGGTCATTGCTATCCCTCCCGATAACATGGATAATTATTTGGTATAAACTTTGGCTATATCAGACCACTGTCCGAAATAGGTCTTGCCACCTGTGGCTGTATAGCTTCTCACACGGACAAAATATGTCTTTTGGCTTTTAAGATCTGTTATGGTCTTTTTGTCGGTCTTATTTGAGGTCACCTTAACTGTCTTTGCACCGCTGAAAGATATATTTTCAGCATAGGATATCACATAGCCTGTAGCAGAGCCTTTCTGTGCATAGTCTATATAAAAGCCTTTTTTCACCGGAATGAGCTTTTGTATGGTCTGCCTGGCAGGGTTTATTATAAAAGACTTTGTTATCACTCCGCCATACGAGCCTTTTCCTGTTATTGTTACCTTAGCTGTGCCTATATTCTTATTGGCGGAATATTTCACTGTATAGTCTGTGCCGTTTTTAAGGGTCTTGCCCGAATATGTGACAGTTATACTTTGGGTGATGTTCCTGCCTGTGAAAGACTTGTTTTTTATGCCTGCTACCTTAGCTTTGGCAATATCATATTTTGCGGTGGTCACGCTCTTTGTATCAGACCATGCGCCGTTATAACGCTTGCCGCAGACTATTGTATACGAACGCACTCTTACATAATATTTCTTCCCTGCCGTCAGGTTTGAAACGGTCTTTTTATCCGTTTTGTTTGAGGATATGATCAAGGTTTTTGCACCTGCGAAGTCAGAGCGTGTACTGTACTGCAATTCATATCCTGTGGCTGAACCTTTCTGAGCAAAGTCGATAAAAAAGCCTTTATATCTTGTTTGCAGAGATTGTATCTCCTGTTTTGCAGGATAAATGGTAAAAGTTTTTGTTATCGTACCCTGATAGTTGCCCATGAAGCTTATGATCATTTTTCCAACGCCTATTTTTGTATTTGAGCTATAGGAAACAGTATAATCATGTTCAGGAAGAAGAAATTTTCCTCCGTCCGTTACCATAACGTCAGGTCTTATAGGCTTGCCCGTGTAGGAGAGCGTATCAACATAATAGACGCTTGTCAAGTGGGCGGACTTTGGAAGAATGTCGAATGCTTTGGCTATAGTGCCACTGTATCCGCCAATGCCTGTTATTATCATTTTGCCCTTGCCTGCGGCTATATTATCGGCATAGTCAATGGTATAGTCTTTATTATTCGTCAAAGGGGTATCGCCATAGGAAAGCGTTATACTGCTTTGAGCAAGTTCATAGCCTGTGAATGTCATATGTGTTTTAAAGCCTGATATCTCGCAGTCTTTTATAAGCTTTCTGTCGGTATAGACCGCCTGCACTGTCATATGGGCTGTGACTTTTGAAAAGTCTTTATCCCAGCCTGTAAAGCGTTTGCCCTTTATGGGCGGTGCTTTGGGCGGATCGGCACTTTTGCCGTATTCTACGGTTTGAGATGATAAAACTGTGCCGTTTATATCGGTGAAATCGACCTTGCAGGTATTGGCTTTCCAGCCTGCATAAAGGGTCTTTGAGCCGTCTGAAAAGCTCACGGACGTTATAGGCTCGCCCTCAAGCTGTGGATCGGCATACCAGCCTGTAAACTGTGCGCCCTCTTTTGTGGGGGCGGAAAGCTGTGCGGTTTCACCCTCGCCAAGCTCATCAGTGTTGAGGGGGCTGTTTTCGCCACCGTTAAGGATATAATCTATCTTTGCTTTGTCACTTGGGGTGACTTTTGCGAAAACTGTGGTGTTTTCTGTGAAAACTGTGTCGCTGTTCACAGGTTCACCTTTACGATACCAGCCGAGAGTGTAGCCCTGCTGAACGTTCACATTCGGGAACACGGCTTTGCCTGCATAGTCGGTGCAGACTTCTATGGTCTGTGCCACAGCGGAGAATGTTATCTTATGTGAAGCCTGCTCGTTATATGAGGTCTGGTGCACAAGAGTGCCGTCCATTGTCCACTTTGCGCTGTCTTTGAACTTTTCACCGTAGGTGTTCATTGCATATGCACCTCGAGAAAGTGCATTTTTTGCAGAAAGGCTTGAAACCAGGCTGTCGCTGTCATTGCTGTAACAGCCGTATGCGTTCACAACGGAAACGGCAATATCCCTGCCGCCTATAAAAGCGTTCGTATGGGCGGAGCTGTTTTCCCTGAGGTTAGAAGAACACTCTGTTATGATACCGCAGGATTGTCTTCCTATGACGCCACCTGAATAGACTTCTCCTGACACTGAGCCGTCAAAGGTGCAGGCTTTTATGGCTGTTCCTTGATAAAAGCCCACTATTCCACCTGCGTAATCGCCTTTCACTATACAGTTTTTCAGAGAGATGTTATTTAACTCTGCACCGTTTTTTATGTATGCGAAAAGCCCTGAATACTCATTGGACATGATGACTGCGTTTTTTATAAGGTGTCCGTTGCCGTCAAAATAGCCCATGAATGGGTTTTCAGAATCGCCTACGGGTGAGATAGTTTTTCCGTCAAAGTCAAGGTCGCCTTCAAGGGTGACTAGCTTGCCTTCGAAGCTTTCGCCACTGCTGACACGCTTTGCAAAGCTTTCCCACTGGGCTTCTGTGGTTATAACAAGGGCTTCGTCCTGTTCTTCTGCGGCGGAGATAAGGAGCTTTTGTGCGTTTGAGATATCATTTTTAGAAGCGTTCTCGTCTGCAAGCACCTTTCGGGCATTGTTTGCTTCCCTTTCACAGCCTGCAAGGGTGCCGTACTTCGCAAGGGTGGTTTCAAGTGAACTTTTATCGGGCTTTGCAGTATCGTCAGTATAAGCATAGATAAAAAGGCTTCCTATGGAGTCAGTCTTGTCCGCTCCGACATCAGACCAATATTTGCCGTTAAGGGAAACATAGCTTTGCCCTGACTGTGCCTTTGATGTTCGGTCGCTTTCTGCAAGGAGATATCCCCTGCCGCTGTCGCCGCTGAATTTTACTGAAATGGAATATTTCTCGCCCTCTTCAAGGAGGATATCCTCGGGAAAGTCAACTGTATAAAAGCCGTTTGCGGACACTGTGCCGCTTATCTGCGTTTCAAGTACGCCTATAGGGTCGCTGTCGGAAACGTCGGTATAGACGCTTAGGGTGTAATCCGCACTGCCCGTTTTGCCCACATACATAAAGCCTGCTTTATCAAGCTTTTCATCGGCTTTAGCGGTGAAAACATTTGCACCGTAAACAGAACCGTCATTGCTTGCGTTCACAACATAGCCTGTCATTTTGCTGTAATGATATGTATTATCACAGCTTTCTTCAAAGTCATAGCAGCAAAACTGTCCGAACTCTGCTTCGTCATAGGACACCCAATAGAAGCCGTCATTGTCCTGATCTGCGCCCCACGAGCCTTTCACAAGCCATGCACCGTTATTGGCAGGCTTATATCTGAAATTATCCTTACTGTAATTATCGTCCCAGCCCACAACTGTGACGGAATGATTTATGATAGTGTTTTTTGAGGCGTCGGGATCATAGTAGGCAGTATTGTTATGATTCATATAGCCATTTCCTGCAAAATAGCTTGCGGAAACTGCTCCAAGCTCCATTATTTTACGCTTCACCTGCGTGGTGCTTGAAAGCTCCATGACATAATTCAGCCTGTATTCACTGACGCTTTTCTTATTTTCGGAAACTGCCATATTCTCTGTGCCGGATTCTAAAAACGGCTCGTAATCCTCATAGCATAGTCCCTGACCATTTGCAAGGGCGGAAGCTGCGAAGAGCCAGTTTCCCCCTGATGAAAAATCGTCTTTACCTGTGGCTGTGCCTGAATTTGAGGACAGCACCAAGGCAGGCACAGAAAATTCTGCGGAGGGGTTTTCAAGCCCCTTTTTGATAAGATCCTGCTCCGCACAGGCAAGGGCTGAAAATGCCCAGCAAGCACCTGTTGAAGCCTGATCTTTTACTGTTGTGATCTCTCCTGAGATTCTTGGGTCATAGGCGGAGGGAAGCTTTCGGGCGGCTAGTCTTGAAGGGGACTTTATCTGATAGTCACCCTCTGTGCTTTTGGCCACGCCCTCTATCTCATAGCTATAGCCGTTATGGGTAAAGTTTACGGGAACGACTTTTATGCCGTTATCCTCGTTGGCAAGTGCAAAAGTCTGCGCCGAAAGCTGAAAAGCCAAGAGCAAAGCTGTCAAAAGCCCTGCCGCACCTTTCATTCTTCTCATTTTCCGCCCTCCTGTTTATCTCAGGTTATGGTTATCTTTCTTGTATACTCGTTTGAAACGCATCTGCCATATGCCGCTGTTTCTCTAAGCCTTACTGCGTTCTTTTCAAGGAAAGCAACACGCTTTGCATAGTCGGAGATATCCTCAAGCTTTTTCAGCGAGGTATCATACTCAAGAGTTCTGTTCTCAGCCTGCGCAAGTATGCGTGTGCCTGTGCGGTTAAAGGCAAGTATCCTGCCGTATGGCACTTGTCTGATATCGTCCTTTCTGATGCCGAGAACAAGGTGCAGGACCATTCTTCTTACTCTTGCCATGGTGATATTCTTTGACTTTATACGCTGTTCAAAGATATCCATAGTTTCGGGGCAGGAGCTTACGACAGACATAAATCTGTTGGCAAGGTGTTCGTCGCAGTCAGGGAGGGCAAGAAAATCTTCTCTTGAAGCTGTGCAGAGCTTGAAAAGCATTTCTCTGCCTGCCTGCCGGGTAAAGGACGGCTTACAGCCCTCAAAATCATATGGAACAAATTTCTGCCACTCACCTCCCTCTTTTATAAGCTCTCTTATATGAGAAGCCGAAGCAAAATTACCAGACTCTGCCTGAGAATCATGTGCAACAGCTTCACGCTTTACGGCATAAGGCACTAGCCATGGGGCTATACGCTTTGCCGCCTTTATATACTCAACTGCAAGAACGTTATTTGGGGTGGAGAATATCTCTTCGGCGGTTCTGCCATAAAGACCTATGGAGGCTTCATACATAGCCTGAGGGTAGGACTTTCCCTGAGATAAAAGTTCTCTTACCTGCTGTGAATTTTCAAGCATTGCGGATATTTCAGCTGCCTGTTCAAGGGCGTTCCTATCACCGCTTTCACAGCCGAAAGACAAGGTCGTTACCACGTCCTCCCCAAGACCTGCAAGAAGCCTTACTGCACTTCTTGCAAAGACCTCACTGTTTGAACATGAGAACGGGCATGGCAGTTCTATAACAAGGTCTGCACCGTTTCTTATAGCAGCCTGCGCTCTGTCATATTTTGAGAAAACAGCCGCTGAGCCACGCTGCACGCAATCGCCGCTCATTACTGCGACGATACCCTCTGCGCCAGCCTGTCTTGTGGCTTGTATCTGATATTTATGTCCGTTATGGAACGGATTATATTCCGCAACTATTCCCGCAATTTTCATTTTTTACTCCTCTTTCTACCCTATGCTTATTTTATTCCGTCTTTCAAAAGCTTACTGCGAATTATGATACTAATATGTTAAGCCCTAGTAAAAAAATTGTGCAATATGTATATTTATGAAAAAAGCTCTTGAAATTTATCATTAATATTGATATACTATAAGTATATGATATTATGGGCTTAAAGTCAAGCCCGTTATCTGACATATTATAATCGGGAGGAGATTTTTTCCAATGAAAATCTTAGTTGTAAACGCAGGTTCATCATCACTTAAATATCAGCTTCTGGATATGAAGGACGAGTCTGTTATCGCAAAGGGCAACTGCGACCGTATCGGTATTGACGGCCATGTGAGCGCAAAGACAGGCGACGGCAGACACATCGAGGAGGATTGCAATTTCCCTACTCACACTGAGGCTTTTGAAAAGCTCGTTGAGGTACTCACATCAGGCGAAACAAAGGTCATCGACTCTATGTCTGAGATATCAGCCGTTGGTCACAGAATAGTTCAGGGTGCTGAGATATTCAAGGAGACCTGCCTTGTAACAGACGAAGTTATCGACCAGATCGACTCACTGGCTGAGCTTGCACCTGTACATAACCACCCACACGCTCTTGCACTGAGAGCCTGCAAGGCAGTTATCCCAGCAGGCACACCACAGGTAGTCGTATTCGACACTGCTTTCCACTCAACAATGCCAAGAAAGGCTTATCTCTACGGTCTGCCATACGAGTGCTACACTGATCTTCATGTAAGAAAATACGGCTTCCACGGAACATCACACAGATTTGTTTCAGGAGAGCTTGCAAGAGTAATGGGCAAGCCTATCGAGGAGCTTAAGATAGTTTCATGCCACCTTGGAAACGGTTCTTCTATCACAGCTATCAACGGTGGCAAGTCTGTTGACACATCAATGGGCTTCACTCCTCTTGACGGTCTTGTAATGGGCACACGCTGCGGCTCTGTTGACCCTTCTGCTGTTGACTATGTTGAGAAGAAAATGGGCTTCACACCTGACCAGATGACAGAATACATGAACAAGAAGTCAGGCTTCCTTGGTCTGTCAGGCATCGGTTCTGACAACAGAGATATTCAGGCTGCTGCAAGCGAGGGCAATGAGAGAGCGCTTATCGTAAGCGAGATATTTGCTTATCAGATCAAGAAGTTCATCGGTTCATACGCTGCTGCAATGAACGGCCTTGACGCTGTTATCTTCACAGGCGGTATCGGTGAGAACGCACCTGAGGTAAGAGCGGCTGCTTGCTCAAATCTCGATATCCTCGGTATCCACATCGACGCTGAGAAGAACCTCTGCCGTGGAATACTCAAGGAGATCTCCACTGACGAGTCTAAGACAAAGGTCTATGTTATCCCAACAAACGAGGAGCTTCTCATTGCAAGAGATACTCTGGCACTTGTTACAAAGTAATATTTCAGATAACATCAAGGACGGCTTTCTTATGAGAGCCGTCTTTTTTGCGCATAAAAAAGGCACAGGAGGGGTTTTCCTGTGCCTTGATTTGTTTGAATGTACGATATTGGCTATATACGTTTTCCAAACACCATTGTATCAGGTCTTAACGCCTGAGAACTGCGTCTGATAAAGTCTGTAGTAACAGCCCTTGGCGGCGATAAGCTCCTCATGGCTACCCTGCTCTGCAACACGTCCACCGTCGATAACCACTATCTTATCTGCGTCACGGATAGTGGAAAGTCGGTGAGCGATGATAAGGGACGTTCTGTTTTTCATAAGAGCCACCATTGCGGACTGAATGTGCATCTCAGTTCTGGTATCAACCGAGGAAGTGGCTTCGTCAAGAATAAGTATCTTCGGGTCTGCAAGCACTGCTCTTGCTATGGAGAGAAGCTGACGCTGACCTTGTGAAAGGTTTGAGCCGCCCTCGGCAAGCACTGTGTCGTAACCCTCGGGAAGTCTTTCTATGAACTCGTCTGCGTTCGCAAACTTTGCCGCCGCCTTTATTTCATCAAGGGTAGCGTTTTCTCTGCCGTAGCGGATATTTTCTTCTATGGTGTCCTTAAAAAGCACTGTATCCTGCAAAACTATGGCTATGGAACGTCTGAGCTTGTCTTTCGGGATATCGTAAATGCTCTGACCGTCTATGGTTATCTCACCGCTGTCAACGGGATAAAATCTTGTGAGAAGATTTACTATGGTGGTCTTTCCTGAGCCTGTTGCACCGACTATGGCTATTTTCTGACCTGCTTTTACTTCAAGGTCGAGGTCTTTCAGCACCTGCTTTTCAGGAACATACGAGAAGTCGATATGCTTGAAGTTGATATCGCCTTTGACGTTTTCCACCTCAAAGTCAGCCTTGCCCTCGTCAGTTTCCTTATCAGCGTCCATGACCTCAAATATACGCTCTGCGCCTGCTATTGCGGTCTGGATATTTGCAAACTGGTTTGCTATCTCGTTGATAGGTCGTGAGAACTGTTTTGAATAGAGTATAAAAGCCTGAATAGTTCCCACTGTTATAAAGCCTTTTATTGCGAACCAGCCGCCAAATGCAGCGATAAGGATAAAGCCGAAATTGGATATTAAGTTCATGCAAGGACCCATTACACCACCGAATATCTGAGCTTTTATGCCGCATTTTTTCAGATTGTTGCTCATTTTCTCGAACTTGTCAACAGCGTCCTGCTCCTTGCCGTAGGAAACGACCGTTCTATAGCCAACGACCATTTCTTCCACTTCACCGTTTATCTCGCCAAGAAGCACCTGCTGTTTGATGAAGTATTTCTTCATATACTTTGTGAGTACGCCTGAAACGAATATGGTAATGAACACTGTAGACAGTGAGATAAGGGTAAGAAGCGGTGAATACAGAAGCATTATGACAACTGTTCCCACTATGGTCAGCACACCTGAGATGAGCGAGCCTATAGACTGGGAGATAGTTGTGGAGATATTCTCGACGTCGTTTGTCATACGGCTCATTATATCGCCATGGCTGTGGGTATCGAGATATTTTATAGGAAGTCTTACAAGGCTTGAGAACAAGTCTTTACGCATGGTCTTTACTGTGTACTGTGAAAGCTTTGCAGAGAATATTCCCTGCATATAGGTGAAAACAGAGGACAGGAGATAAACTGCCCCAAGACCTATGAGCGTTTTGCCAAGCGCACCGAAGTCAACGCTTGTTTTCTTTTTGGTGAGAGTGATGCAGTCTATGGCTATCTGCTGTATTGATGGTGCGGCAAGGTTAAGCAGAGTTATGATGAGCATTACACCGATAAGTGCGAAAAACAGATATCTGTTTCTGCCTATATAGCCGATAAGCTTTTTAAGGGTGTTCTTGGCGTCCTTAGGCTTTTCCATTGTAAGCCTTGCACCGTGAGGTCCGCCCGGTTTTCTTCCGCTGGGTCCCATTGGAGGCATTGGAGGCATTACACTTCACCTCCCGACGTTTTTACCTGTGAAGCGTAGATATCCTGATATACCTCGCAGGTCTTTAGCAGATTTTCATGAGTATCGCAGGCACAAAGCTTGCCGTGGTCGAGGACGGCTATCCTGTCGCATGATTTTACGCTCTGGATACGCTGTGCGATTATGATAAGGGTAGTGCCGTTCATTTTGCGGTCTATCTCCGCACGGAGCTTTGCTTCTGTGCCAAGGTCGAGGGCGGAGGTGGAATCATCAAGAATGAGGATCTCAGGTTTTTTAAGTACCGCTCTTGAGATAGAAAGCCTTTGCTTCTGACCGCCTGACAGTGAAGCACCCTTTTCGGCTATAATACCCTCATAGCCTGCAGGTATCTTCTGAATGAACTCGTCAGCCTGAGCTGCCTGTGCGGCGGAGATGACCTCCTCATGGGTAGCGTTTTTGTCGCCCCACTTTATGTTGTCCTCAACTGTGCCTGAGAAAAGCTCGCTCTTTTGCAGGACTATGCCAACTTTCTTTCTAAGCTCGTCAAGCTTGCAATCCTTGACGTTTACGCCGTCAACAAGGACTTCTCCTGCTGTGCAATCGTAAAATCTTGGGATAAGGTTCACAAGGGAGGATTTTCCCGAACCAGTTGCACCTAGTATGGCGACGCTCTCGCCTGACTTTATATCAAGGGTAAGTTCTGAGATAACAGGTCTGCCCTTGGTTTCAGGATAGGAGAATGAAACGTTTTTAAAGCTCACTGTGCCACCTGTTTTATCTGAAAGGGAAACGCTGCCGCTTTTTATAACAGGGTCAGTTTCAAGGACTTCTCTCAATCTGTTTGCAGATGCGGAAGCCTTTGCGAGGGTCTGGAACATCATAGACATCATCATTACGCCATGCAAGACCTGAGTAAGATATGTGATAGCCGCCATGACCTCGCCGACCTTCATAGCTTGTGCCTGCACCTGCCAACCACCTATAACTATAACGGCAATAACAGACAGATTGAGTATTATCATAAGAAGCGGCTGAAGGATAGCCATAAGGGTCTGGACACGGAGGTTTGATTCCATAAGGCTTATATTTGCATCGTCAAAACGCTTTTCTTCTGTATCCTCTCTCACATAGGCTTTTACTACTCTTGCGCCTGTGACGTTCTCCTGAACCACTGAGTTTACGCTGTCAAGACGTTTTGCAACGATAGAATAGTATGGGTTTGCCTTTTTGAGAATTACTATCATCATGATTATCTCGACAGGCAAGGCACATAGGATTATTATTCCAAAGCGAACGTTCAGAGTGAGCATCATGATTATTCCGCCGAAGAACAGCAGGCTGTCACGCACCAACATTCTCAGCATGAAGTCTACCATTTGCTGAATGGCGGTTATATCCGCTGTAAGACGTGTTACCAATGAGCCTGTGGTGAACTTGTCGGTCTGTTCAAATGAAAGACCCATGACACGTTTAAAAACGTCTACACGCAGATCTCTTGAAAAGCTTTGGGAAGCTATCCCACCGAATGCAGAAGCCGCAATTCCGCAAGCTCCGCCGCCTATAAGAACAAGGAGCATAAGAAGTCCCGTTCTTATGATAAAATCCATATCCTGACCCAGCACGCCATCGTCAACTATTTTTGACATAAGCTTTGGCTGAAGCAGGTCGCCCAGCACTTCTCCCACCATGGATAGAGGTGTCAGCACCGCAAACAGTGCATAGGGCTTCAAGTATTTGCTTAGTTTTACTTTCAAAGCAGTTCCTCCTAAAATTTTATTTCAGGCTACTTATACGCAGGATAGCTTGATATGTACATTTGCAAAGCACAGGCATTGCGTGTTTATAAACATCAAATTTTCCTTGCCGGCAACATAGTGTCACAGCCCTAATTGTGCATTATCTCAAGCTCCTCGGACAGCTCCTGCGCTGTCATTTTTCTGCTGAGGGAGGCTTTGTCTATCATTATGGTAACAGGCTCTTTTCCGTGGATATCGAACCAGTTGTCAGAGAACACGCAATCTGCGGTCTTTAGGCTGAGGCAAACGCTTTTGGCGTAATTCTCGGCACAGAATGTCAGGGCGAATTTATCCTCGCTTTCTGATATGCCATAGGTTATGGCAGGCTCTAAGAATGTAAATTCTTTCGGGCGCACAAAGAGGGTTGTGCCGAAGCTCAGCACTCTGCCGTTTTCCATAATGGAATATTCGAGATATTTTTCACGAGGGTCGGTACGGTTTTTAAGCTCGTCTGAAAGGTCGATGTCAAGGACGTTTTGTGCGGTAAGAGCCGGAACGCTCACGGACTTTTCTCCGCTTTGCAAAATTTCTGCTTTGTTGTTTCTAAGCTTCCATCTTATTATGCCCTCAAAGGCTGTCATGCGTTCGTTGGATATGTTAAGGACAGGCTTTTTTCTATGGGTATCGTCGCAGGAAATAAGGCATGGAGCGTAAAAACGCTTTGCATAATAATGCAGACCTTTCCACCTGCCGAAATAGTCGATACTTGACCATGAGATAACAGGGTTTGAGTCGTTCACCTGCCAATATGCAGAGCCCATACATCTGCCCCTTGCTCTTCTCATATGCTCGACATTCGAGCGTATGCAATCCGCCTGAACGAGCTGTGAGGAATAGATGAGCTGTTTGAAATCATATGGATATCTTACCATTTGAGCGAGATAGTACATTATCTTCTCGTTGCCCTGAACGCACTTCTGATGTGCCTCCATAACCGGTGAGCAAAGGTCAAAGTCGTCCTTTGTTTCGTCGGCAAAGGCACGGCAGGTCTTTATATCAGGCAGGCTTTCAAAGCCATATTCTGAACAGAATCGGTAATAGAACTCTCTGAACGCTTCGATAGGCTTGAAGTTGTGCCAAACGTCCCAATAGTGCATATCCCCTGCATGGTTTGAGGAAGCGTCCTTGAAGCCTCCCCCTGATGAAGGTGATGACGGCCAATAGAAGGTGTTTTCGCATGGGCCATAGGCTTTAAGCACCTGTGGGATAATATCCTCAAAAATAATAAGATAGTCACGCTTTGCTTCCTCGTCCTCGGGAAGACCCCAATATTCCCATGCGGATTCTATCTCGTTGTTGCCGCACCACAGACCAAGAGAAGGGTGGTTTCTCAGGCGGATAACGTTGTCACGAACTTCCCCTCGGACAGTTTCTTCAAACTCCTCTGTGAGCAGATATGCAGAGCAGGCGAACATAAAATCCTGCCATACTATGATACCGTTCTCGTCGCAGTAATCATAGAAATACTCGTCAGGATAATAACCGCCGCCCCACACTCTTATAAAGTTATAGTTTGCGGCCTTGCAGTCTGCAAGGAGCTTTCTTGTTTTCTCCTCGTTACAGCGTGTGACTATCTGGTCTTCGGGGATATAGTTTGCGCCCATGGCAAATATCTTCACACCATTGTTTATAAAGCAGAACTCCTCGCCCCACTGATCTTTTTCACGGCTGACAGTTAAAGTTCTAAGACCTATGCGCTGTGTATTTTTATCAGCGCACGAGCCGTTTTCATCATACAAAGTCACTGCACAGATATAGAGTGGCTGTTCGCCATAGCCGTTCACCCACCAAAGCTGAGGGTCGTTTATCACTAGCTCAGTTTCATAATATTCTGCACTTTCCTCCAGGCTTATGTCGGCTTTTGCGGTGATATTGCCCTGCGGGTCGGATATTTCCACCATAGTTTTTTTACAGCCGTGGTTTTCTATATGCAAAAGGGCTTTCAAAGTCACTTTGTTATCGGTGTGTTTCTGGCTGTAGTAAACGTCAAGTATACGTCCTGCATCTGGGACGATAAGGGATACACTGCGCCATATTCCCATATCAGGGAGCATTGGACCCCAATCCCAGCCGAACATACAATGGGCTTTTCTTATATGTGTATAGCCTGTCATGGTGGAGTCAACGCCCCAAAGGTGACGTTTTTCGTCCATTTCTTTTATGTATCTGTTTGGCGAGGTTATTTTCACTGTGAGAATGTTGTCCCCCTCTTTGATAATACCATGGACAGGAAACTCCCACACTCTGTGCATATTATTCACTCTGCCAAGGTGAATGCCGTTGAGATAGACGTTTGCTATGGTATCAATGCCGTCAAAGTGCAGGACAGTATGCTCGCAGTCTGCGGCGGTCTTATCTGCGGTGAATGTAGTTTCAAAATCGTAATCATCATCACATATCTGTGTGGAGATATACTCGTTCTCACGATAATATGGGTCGGGTATCTTTTTATAGTCAAGCAGGGTCTTATATACAGAGCATGGAACTTTGCAATCAAAGCTCTCCTGCGAGCCTGCTTTTTTCATTTTCCAGTTATCGTTAAGGCTTACTGTTATACTCATTATTTTTCTCCTTATTTATCATGGACGCAGAAAAGGTTTGTTTCCCATGCGGGGTAGTATCTTTCCTGACGGATATAGAATTTGTATCCCTTGCAAAGACTGTTTATATACAGAGGCAGGGTGATGTAATCATATGGTCTGTGATACAACGCACTGCATATTTTTGGGGCATAGCGTGAAATGGTATATTCACTGCCTTTGATAGCTTCTAGGTCTGCTCCCTCAACGTCATATTTTATATAGGTGCATTTTTTGCCTGCAAGAACGCTGTCCAGACTTCTTGCACGAACCTTTTTTCCTGCGGCATCTACTCTGCCCTGTCTGCCTGCGCCACCTGCGAAATAAAGCTCGGTATCAATGCTCCATGCGGCGGCATTGTAAAGGCTTATATTGTCATTGGCTTTTAGATTTTTCAGGCATTTCTGAAAGTTTTTTCTCTCAGGTTCGAGGGCATATATTCTCTCATACTTTCCCCCTGTGCGTGAGATAAGCTCTGCGGCAGTGTCGCCTGTGTATGCTCCCAAGTCGCAGTATATCTCGTTTTCTCCAAGGGGAAGTATCTCGGTTATCTTGTCCTTATCCGTAAATATCTCACGGAGATAAGAAAGCTTGCCTGTTATCTTGAACGCTGTCAGCTTTTCAAAGGTAAGCTTTGAAATATCGTCATCAAAAAGACGGTAAGCTTTTTCAGCCTGAGAATACATTGAGAGAAGCTTTTCCTTGCTGAAATTTTCATCGCCTGCAACACACATTTCCGGCACTATGACCTCGCAGCTTTTTTCAATATTGTCGATACGCTCCATTATCTCAGGCAGGCTCGTGCCAAAGCCAAGCACAACTGTGATATCCCCAAACTGCGCTTGCACCTGTGAGAAAGTCTGCACCTTAAACCCTCTGAAGCTTTGTCCACGGACAAAATCGTCGCTTGCAAAAACACCTGTGCATTTTATGCCAAGTCTATCAAATTCATCAAGAAGCTTTTCCGCTCCATCGCCCATGCCGTATATGAATATCGGCTTTTCGCAGGCCTTGAGCTTGTCCCACGAGCTTTCAAGGGACTGAAAATATTCTTTTGAAAACATTCACACTTTCCTTTCCAAAAAAGGCTCTCACAGAAAGATCTGCGAAAGCCCCTTATTCTTATAGAACTTTATATGATATCGTCATGGATATCAAAATCATCATGATCATGGCAATGACCGCCGTCACCGCCGACCATATCTCTGCCCCTTACACGGTATCTATCACGATTTATATTGATATACTTATCAAGCTGTGCAAGCACATCTCTTGGTGCTTTTATGGACTTGACCTCCTTAACAGGCGTATCAACGTCTTTGACATTCATTACTATTGTGCCACAGCCGAACATTCTTTGTCCCAACGGCAGGACAAGCTTTTTGTCGATGACCCTATAAAGGTCAAGCTCGTCTTCCTCTATGCTGAGAAAACCCTTGCGTGTTATAAACTTATCTTCTGTGAGAAAATATCTTGTAAATGATATAGGCAGACCAAAAATCGTTCTTTTCTTATCTGTCCAAATGTAATTGATAACGTCTTTTTTCATAAAACGACGTCGCCTCCCTCAACATTATCTATAATTTTTTACAAAGACATCATTGCAAACTGGTGGCACAAAAAAGCTGCTGACCATGTTTTTGCAACGATCCTCCCGTATATTTTACCACGCAATAAAGCTTTTGTCAAGAAATTATCCTTTGTAAAAGCTATGTAAAAATACCATTCATTTATATATTTCTATATCATTTCGCAAATATTAATAAATGTAAAATCACACATTTATCTTAATATTTTATTAATCATATAGCAATCTTTGCTAGCGTTTTCGACTTTTTTCTACATAAAATGAGCTTTCATAACAATGTAAATTTGATGTAAAATATAGCGAATCGTCAATCTATTCATATAATATATTGATTTAAACGACATAAAAGCATATTTTATCAGTGTAAATTACAATATTTGCACAATTATCTCATTTAAAATTTGGTCATAACCGACATTTGTTTATTTACTATGTATAGATTGTTGCGTGTTTCTTAAAACATAGTACAAAAAGCAAGAAAATTAAGTAAAAAACTTGAAATTATATCGTAAAAATGTTATACTGCAAGTGTAGTATAAAGTTAAAAAAATAAAAAAACCGGAGGAAGATTTAAAATGTGTAAAAAAGACGTGATCAAAATCCTTGTCGGAAGCCTCAATCAGGCCGGCATGAAGGTGGCAGACTATCTGAAAAAACAGGGGTACAATGTTGCGCAGTCAGACTACAATCCACTGGAGATACAGCTTGAGGTGCTTAAAAGCAAACCTGATTTTCTGATAATTTCAGAAATAACTGAGTTTCCCTACGAGCTGTGCAAAAATCTCAAAGGGGCTTGTCCTAAGCTGAAAATAATCATGCTTTCAGACAGAAAAACCAACAATGGACTTGCAAAATACGCAGACATGATAATAAAAAGTCCTCTAAGCTGTGCGGATATCAAAAACGCACTCAGAGCGCTTCAGTGTCCTGACGATTCTGCAGATCTGAACATCACAATAACACGAAGCTCTGATGAGGGGTACACCAATGGCGACATACAATCTGCTATATCCACCGTGATGAAGCGGTTGTGCATAACTCCGAATTATAACGGCTATGGCTACATTAAAGAGGCAATAAAAATGGCTCTTACGACAGACAAAGCCAACAGACGTGTCACAAAGGTCATTTATCCAGAGATAGCGGCGGCACATGGAGTAACCACAGTAAGCGTTGAAAGAAACATGCGCACCGCCATAAGGATCGGTTGGGAAAAGGCTCAGGACAAAGACAAAGCCGAGATATTCGGTAATTTTGCCATAAGACCTGACCACTACCCCACTAACAGCGAATTTATTTTCGTTGCCGCCGAATACATAAACAGCAAATATCCAACAGAAAAGGCATTATCAGCCACCGCTGGACATACTAGCGAAAGCAATTTATTTATCTGACAAGAAGAAAGCCGTTATGCCCACAGGCACAGCGGCTTTTTTCTATATAAACGAAACGTCCTGCAGTAAATGACAACGGGCTGCCCTGCGGACGCAGATCTTTGGCTGCGTCACCCACTGTCATACGATCACTGCAGACGCTCCGTTATCTCATTTTATGCCGACATGGTTTTTATGACACAAAAAAGCGTACCGAAAAATCGGTACGCTCAGTGTTTAAGTAAAAGCCGCCTTGCCGTCGCACAGCCGATAAACCCGCTATAAAAGCAGGGTGGGTAAAACAGCCTGAAAGCTTCACGCTCCCTTCGTCCGTTTCCGAAACGGCAAATGCGGTTTCGTTCGGGAGGTCTGCAATCCATTTCCAGAGTCTGAATCCCTTTTTAGAAGTGTTGGATTTATAATAACTGTGCTTGTTCGCACAAGGCAGGAAACTTTTTCTGTTACTTAGTATATCACAACATATCCATAATATCAATAGGTAATTTCAGCAAATCAAAGTACATAAAATTGTACATTTTACATATTGACAAGCCTATATGCTGAGATATTTTTCTTATGACAGGTGGTCGTGATCGTGACAACCGCAGCCACAGCCGCAATCATCGTCTTCGTCCTCATCGTCAAACTCGAACATTTCATCGATACGCTCCATGAACATCTGACCGATCTTCTCATACTCGTCATCATCTTCGATAGAAGCAAGTATCTCGTCATTGTTCTCGTCATACTCAGCCTTGAGTATCACAACGTCGCCTGAATCTTCAAGGGCTTCGTCACCGTCCTCATAATAAGGAGTGAGAGCATAATACTTCTCGTCACCATATTCCATTGCGTCCAACAGCTCAAAAGTCTGCTTATTACCATTTTCGTCCTCCAGCTCGTAGAGGTCCGGCAGAAACTCGTTATCCATAATTATCCTCCTAACATGATCTTGTGCGGTATATCGGCACTTTCTGAGTGGGATATATCGAAAAAATCAGAACAGAAAGACTGTTTCTGACCACCGCAACACTTTAATTATACTACACTGCAAAATCAAAGTCAAGCGCATTTTGTAAAAGTAATATTAAATATAAAATATACAAAAAAGTTGAGAAAAACTATTGACAAGTGCTAAAAGATGTGGTATAGTATAGTCAAGGAAAAACAAAGAGCCAAACAAAAGCAGACAACAGGGTTCGCTGAAACGGTCAACGGTCTGACGATACAGTAACGATTTCAGAGGGCACGGCAAAGCGAAGTGAGGCAAGAGGTTTTCCTTATATATCACAGGCAGATCGGTGGACACAGCATATACCCGACACTAGGTACACTACAGTTCAGCAGGCGGGCAGGCTCATCGGATACCTAATAAGATATGAAAGGAGCGAGTCCAATGGACGCATCAGAGATCCAGGAGAGTATCCATAGACTCGGCAATTTCTTAAAGTAAAAAAGGATCAAGACGCAGACGAATGAGCTGACAGGAATCCAGACATATATGATTTACACAGGAAGAAATTGCAGAGCCTCATGGATTAATCACAGCACAGAGTTACTGCAATTTAAGGATACTCTCAAATTTACAATTGAATATTTTGCAACTTTTATATAAGGAGTGATCGACATGATCGGTTACAGAAGGTTTGCAAATAAAATTTAGACAGGAGTGTTTCCAATGCACAATTTCAGCTTTTCAGAGGTAAAGAAATAAACTGAAAGAGTGATTCCAATGTAAAATTTAGCTTCTGAACATAAAAAGCTCACAGAGCTATAAAAATCAAATAAATTTCGAGGAGTGGTGCATATGAAAATGCACAAAAGGAACTTGAACATGAAATAGAATGGAGTGAGTCCGCCAAGAAATTTACGAGCTTAATGCTCTTACTGATTTGATTTACTAACTAAGATTTTTCTAAAGATCATATAAAATACTGAAGGAGTGGTGCGTTATGAAAATGCACTCAAGGCTTTTGAACATCTGATATTTGGAGGTGAATCCGCCAGTTACTTCAGCAAGGCTTATCTGATATGATGAGCATAGGATCTTGAAATTATGCGAAAGGCGATAATTCCAATGGAAATGTAATAAATTTCATTGACAATAAATTTCACGAAAGGTGTTAAGTCCGATGGCACGTTAAGTTTTATCTACTGAGGCATAACTTAATATTTTGAAAGGAAATAGATCCAATGGAAAGGTAATTTGCACTTAGAGATTATTTTTACCGAAAGGAAATAGATCCAATGGAATAGCTTATATTATGCGGACAGAATTTTACTGAAAGGCGTGAGTCCAAAGTACAATTTAGCATGAGTTTACGACTAGAATTTTCAGAAGGGCGTAATACCAATGGCATAATCAATATGAACGTACATACTTAACTATGTGGTGTATTCAGATATCACATAGTTAAGTTTTTTTGTGTAAGGGGTTGGACATCGAGAACGCCGTCCCCTACAACGTATCAAGAATAAATAAAGCACCCTGCGGATCAATGCAGAGTGCTTTTATTTTATATCATATTTTCAAGGAAAGCCACTGTCTTTGGATCGTATGTAAGATCCTGCGCTTCCATATCCTCGTCAAGCTGCCACAGCTTTGTTACTGCGAAAACTGACGATACAAAAAACGGCTGGCTGTTCAGATAGCCGAGGGTTATCTTTGCCGGAGTGTCCCCCGTCTGCTCGCTGAGCTGTTTTACCTTTGCAAGTCTTGCAAGATTAGCAGGGCCTGCATACTGTCCCTCAGGGAGATTGTTTGCAGCGTCGCCCTTTGCAAGCTTTGCAAAAAAGCCCTTTGCCTGCGGGGAGAACGCCATAACAGGGAAATCATGCTTCTTGTACCAGCGGAACTCCTTTGTATCCATACAAACAAGAGTATTGTCGCCAAAAGTTTCAACGCTCGAATGTGCAAGGCTGTAGTTTATCTGACTGATCCTGATAGGCTCCATACCGTTTTCCTTTGCAAACTTATTTGCTTCTTCTATCCTCTGAGTTGTCCAGTTTGAAACGCCTATAAAATGTATCCTTCCGCTCTCATAGAAATCATTGAGAACTGGCATTATCTCTTCCACAGGTATCTTCGGGTCGTCACGATGGAGAAAATAAATATCCACATAGTCAACGCCCAACACTTTCAGGCTTTCTTCAAGATCCTTTGTAAGCTCTTCCCTGCTAAGACGGCTTTTGTCCATATGACCCATTTCAGGGTGACCACCCTTTGTGGCGATACAAATTTTGTCACGATTGTTTCTGGCTTTGAGCCATCTGCCTATTACGCCCTCGCTGGAATCGTGACCATTCTCCAGCCAGTCGCAGTAAACTCTTGCGGTATCGATACACCAGCCGCCAAGCTCTACATATTTGTCGAGAAACTCAAAATACACATCGTCACAATCGTTTCTCTCAAAACCTGCCGCACCAAAAGTCAGGGCAGGGACTTTCATTTCATATCTGTCGTTTTTCAACACATAGCTTATCATGTACTCTTCCCCCTTGGCATACAATTTCCTATACTATTTATCATCACTATGTCTAGCAATATATTATTATACCATATAAAAAGGACTTTTTCCACAGAATTTTGTTAAATTTTATTTTTTCATCAAAACCCCTTGACAAGTCGGTAAACTTGATATATAATTGTAAAGGTTTATGACTTTACAGAAATCCATTAGGAGGTAAGCGGTATGAGTAAAAATTTGCAAAACAGTGTTTTGCTCGACTTGTATGGCTGCCTGCTAACTGATAAACAAAACGAGATCATGGATCTTTATTACAATGACGATCTGTCGCTGGGAGAGATCGCTGCACAGCTAGATATCTCAAGACAGGGCGTTCATGACGCTATAAAAAAATGTGAAACTGCAATGGCTGATTATGAAGAAAAGCTAGGTCTGCTAAAACAGCAGGAAGCTTATCTGGCAGAGCTTAAAGAGTTCAAGGCTCAGGCTATGGACGTTTTTAACGAGTGTAAAAAAAAGAATTATGCGAGAGATATTGCCGAAAAGGTGATAGTGCTTCTTGAAAATCTCGATTCTAAGCTTGATGAATTTGACAACGCAGAATATACCGAAGAAGAATAGATATAGATAAAAAAATTATACGGAGGACAGCTTATGGCGTTTGAAGGACTTTCAGAAAAACTAAACGGCGTGTTCAAGCGTCTTAAATCAAGAGGTAAACTTAGCGAAGCCGATGTAAAAGAGGCAATGCGTGAAGTTAAAATGGCTCTGCTTGAGGCTGACGTCAGCTACAAGGTAGTAAAAGATTTTATTGCCAAGGTAACAGAGAGAAGCGTTGGCGAGGAAGTGCTAAAGAGCCTTACTCCTGGTCAGCAGGTCATAAAGATAGTTAATGACGAGCTTATAAAGCTCATGGGCGAGGCTAACTCGAAGATAAACTTTCCTAACAAGCCGCCTTGCATCATAATGATGTGCGGTCTTCAGGGTTCAGGTAAAACAACACACGCTGCAAAGCTTGCGAAGATGTTCAAGAAAGAGGGCAAGCGTCCTCTGCTTATAGCAGCAGACGTTTACAGACCTGCGGCTATCGAACAGCTAAAGGTTGTGGGAGAGAGAGCCGAAGTCGCAGTATTTGAAATGGGTCAGATAGACCCACGAAAGATAGTTAAAGAGGGTATCAAGCACGCCAAGGATTACGGCAATGACCTTGTTATCATAGATACGGCAGGACGTCTTCACATTGATGAGGAGCTTATGAACGAGCTTAAAGACATCAAGAAGATCGCTGAGCCGAACGAGATAATGCTCGTTGTTGACGCTATGATCGGTCAGGACGCTGTAAAGGTAGCTTCAAGCTTTGACGAGGCTCTTGGTATCGACAGCGTTATCCTTACAAAGCTCGACTCTGACACAAGAGGCGGTGCGGCGCTTTCAGTGCTTGCTGTAACAGGTAAGCCTATCAAGTTCGTTGGTATGGGCGAAAAGCTTGACGAGTTTGAGGCTTTCCACCCTGAGAGAATGGCTTCAAGAATACTTGGCATGGGCGATATGCTCACACTTATCGAGAAAGCTACTCAGACAGTTGACGAAAAGGACGCCAAAAAGCTTGCAGAAAAAATGCAGGAAAAGGGCTTTGACCTTAACGACTTGCTGGAGCAGATGAAGCAGATACAGAAAATGGGTTCTATGAAGTCTATTATCAGAATGCTTCCGGGCGCTAACAAGGTAACAGACGAGCAGGTGGAGCAGGGCGAGGTTCAGCTGAAAAAGACTGAGGCTATGATAAATTCAATGACAAGAGCTGAAAGAGAAAAGCCTGCGATCATTGACCCTAAGAGAAAAAGACGTATCGCTGCCGGAAGCGGCACACAGGTATCTGACGTAAATCAGCTTCTTAAGCAGTTTGAACAGATGCAGAAAATGATGAAGCAGTTCGGTATCGGCGGAAATCTTCACGGAAAGAAATCCAGAAGAAACAGAGCGGCGCTTCTAAAAGGTCTTGGCGGCGGAATGCCACAATAGTTGATAAGCTATCAGCAATCAAGTGATTGATTTGATATATGAAGTTTTTTATGGAGGTGAAAATACAATGGCAGTAAAGATCAGACTCAGAAGAATGGGTGCTAAGAAGGCTCCTTTCTACAGAATCGTAGTTGCTGATTCAAGATATCCAAGAGACGGACGTTTCATCGAAGAGCTGGGCTACTATGACCCAACTAAGGAACCTTCTGTACTCAAGGTTGACGACGAAAAGGCAAAGTCTTGGATTGCTAACGGTGCACAGCCAACTGATACAGTTAAGGCTCTTCTCAAGAAGAACGGCACTATCTAATAGCTGACAAGACAATTCAGACGGTGAGCTGCTTATCCCACCACTTCGCTTGCCGTTTTCGGCGGGGAAAACGCTTCCCTGCCGCATTTTCGTGGGAGAATGGAGATATTTTTATGAAAGAATTACTCGAAACTATAGTTTCTGAGCTTGTTGAAAACAAGGACGCTATTGAGGTCGTTGTTGACGAGCCTAACGCAGAGGGTATCGTGGTTTATCATCTTCACGTTGCTCCGGACGATATGGGCAGAGTTATCGGCAAGCAGGGCAGGATCGCAAAGGCTATAAGAGTCGTAATGCGTGCCGGTGCTTCCCGTGTGGATCAGAAAATAATGGTAGAGATAGACTGATAGTTCAGTGAATAAATCATCACCCCGTACAGATAATAGTATGGGGTGATTTTTTTGCGTATAAATAAAAAATGCTTCAATGCGCTCACAGGTATAGCCGTGGGGATATGCAACGGATTTTTCGGTTCAGGCGGTGGAATGATAGCAGTGCCTATGCTTGAAAAAGGCGGCAGTGAGGCGAAAAAAGCTCATGCCACGTCCATTGCTATAACGCTTCCATTGTCTATTATAAGCGGTCTTGTATATTTCAAGGGCGGAAGTCTTGACATTTGGCAGGCAGTGAAATTCATACCACTTGGGATAGTTGGTGCGGCAGTGGGTGCAATGCTCATGAAAAAGCTTTCAAACAGCCTGCTAAAACGTATTTTCGGTGCACTTATGATAATTGCAGGCGTGAGGATATTTATGAAATAGGGTGATATTATGGCTTGGTATACCATATGTGCGGTGGCTTTTCTCACAGGTATCTTTGCCTCCATGGGTCTTGGGGGCGGAATGGTGCTTATAGTTTATCTGACGGTCTTTGCAGGCTTTTCGCAACTAGCGGCGCAGGGGATAAACCTTGTGTTTTTTATCCCTATCGCAATAATAAGCCTTGTGCTTCACACGAAAAACAAGCTTGTGGAATGGAAAAAAGCCGTTCCCGCAGTTTTGTGGGGAACGGCCGCTGTTATCATATCAGCATGGCTTGCAAACAGGATAGAGCAAAGCCTGCTTTCAAAAGCTTTCGGTATTTTCCTTATCCTAATGGGACTGAAAGAGTTATTTTTCAATAGTGAAAAGCACAAGTTCAAAAGGGTCTGAAAAACGCTGTGTCCAGCCGCTATTGCCTACTCCCCTTGACACCACAAGGGTTGTATCGTTCACGCTGTAAGTGCCGTCGGTGTATTTCGGGAACAGACCCTGACCGGGTGCATAAAGACCATTCACAAGGGGAAGCCTTATAAGTCCGCCATGTGCGTGACCTGTGAAGTCGATATCGATATGCGTACCATACTGCACTGCGGTCTTGCTGAAATAGTTGCAATCCTCAGGATAGTGATTTAGCAGTATGACAAAATCCTCTGTGACCTGAGAAAAAGCCTTGCTGTCATTTTCCATATTGTCAAAGCCCAACAGGCTTATAGTATCACCATTTCGTGTGAGTGTGGTATGCTCGTTATAGAGGACGTTTACACCATAGCTTTCACAGCCTGCAACAAACTGTTCCCTTTCCTCCTGAGAAAGATTATATTCATGGTTGCCCATAACAAGATAGACAGGACATATCTCAGGGAGCTTTTTCATAAGTTCCAGCGAGCGGTCAACATCGGGGAAGATCTGATCTACGCTGTCCCCTGTGACAAAGATATAGTCAGGCTCACAGTCTTTGACCTTTTCCGTCAGCCTATCTATATAGCCTTTGCCCCACTCGTTGTGAAAGTCAGATATCTGAACTATCTTACAGCCCTCGAAGCCCTCAGGTAAGTTATCAAAATGCGCTGACAGCTTTTTGACCTCGATATAGGTATTAGACCACACGAAATCGGCTAATACCATTACCGCAAGAACTATTATCACTATGATGATATTTCTTTTCTGCTTTTTAGTCAGCCTGCTTTGCTTTTTTTCTTCTGTATTCAAGATAGCCCTCCAAAATTATCGTTGCGGCAACTGTATCTACAACAGCCTTTCTTGCCTTTCCCCTGACGTTTGTTTCGTTAAGGATATTGTGTGCTGTGACAGTTGTGAAACGCTCGTCCCACATTCTCACCGGCAGGTGGGTACGCTCTTTCAAAAGCTCAGCAAATGCCCTGCACTTCTCTGCTCTTGGTCCCTCCGTGCCGTTCATGTTTATAGGCAGACCTACTATTATCTCACCTGCGCCGTATTCAGCCGCCGTCTGAGCCGCCTTATCTGCGAGCCTTTCGGCGTTTCTCTCAGGAACAGTGCCGATAGGAGAAGCAAGAAACTCAGAGCGGTCGCTTATTGCAAAGCCTGTTCTTGCGTCACCATAATCTATTGCCATTATTTTCATTTTGTGTACCTCTATATCAAGACTTTTCTTATCATTATATCATAATACTGTCTGTAAAGCAAGTTCTAAAGCAGAATTTAGGAAATTAAACTGCAAGGACGCAATGTGGAAAAGCTTTCTGCAGATCATTTTCTCAAAAAAGTAAAATAGTTCCTTAAATACTGTGATTATTTGTGCATTATGGTTATTGATTTTTATTTTTAATTATGTTATAATGCTTTATTATCAGAGGGTATGCACAAATATCAGGGTTAGGTTTTGTGCAAAATTATATTTTGTAAGAATTTGAAAGGAAAAAGAAAATGAAGAAATTTTTATCAGCAGCAATGTCTGCTATCATCGCCTGCGCTTCAATATTCTCATGCACACTGACTGCTTTTGCCGAAGATGCAGAAACTGAGGACGTTACAATAGATTGCTCCTCCGCAGAAGCCGCAAGCAATTGGACACAATCTCTCACCATTGAACAGGGCGACTTCAATGCTACAAGGCTCACAAAGGATTCAAAGATAGTTGTTACATTCAACAGTGAGGACGTAAACGAAAAGTCAGGCAACAAATACAGTGCAGAGCTTATTTTTCAGAGCTGGGAGAATACAACTACATCAGTGGCACAGGACGGTGCAGTTTGGGCAAAGATAGCCCCTGTTGAGTTTGACGAAACAACGGCTACATATGACTTTGAGTCAATCGCAACTGCATACGGCACAGATGATTTTAGCCAGGTATACAAAATAATGGTAGGTGCAACTGACAGAGCGAAGATAACGGTGACCGGTGTAAAGATAACAAACTGCAAGACAAAGACTTATGCAGAAAAAGAAGAAAAAGACTCAAAGGGAACAAACCCTATTATCATAGTTATTGCGGTCATTGCAGGAATTGCTATCGCAGTTGTGGTAATTGTGATAATCATGAACAAGAAGTCAAGCGAAGCCTTTGACGTAAGCACCGGCAAGTTCGTTGACAAGAAAAATCTTTTTGACGAGCCTAAGAACTACGAGGACGAGAAGAAATAAAAAATAACGCTATCAGCAGGAGGACGAGCAGTTCGTTCTCCTGCTTTTTTTATACCAGAAATATTGACTTATAGACGGAGTTATGGTATTATATTAAAAGGTATATTTAATAATTGGAGGCTATATAAAATGTCAATATTTAAACTTGATCCAGCATTTAAGGACTACATCTGGGGCGGTACCAGACTTAGAGATGAGTACGGCAAAAAGTGCGATTATGATAAGGTCGCAGAGAGCTGGGAGCTTTCTTGTCATAAGGACGGTCCAAGCGTTGTGGCTGACGGTGAATACAAGGGTCTGACACTCAACGAGTATATCGAAAAGGCAGGCAAGGGCGTTCTTGGCAAGAACTGTGAGAGATTTGAGAACTTCCCTATCCTTATTAAGCTCATTGACGCTAAGGACAATCTTTCTGTACAGGTACACCCTGACAACGATTATGCAATGAGAGTTGAAGGCGAATACGGCAAGACAGAAATGTGGTATGTTGTTGACTGTGACGAGGGTGCAACTCTTCTCTACGGTTTCAAGCACGAGATAACAAAGGAAGAATTTGCAAGAAGGATCGCTGACAACACGCTTCTTGAAGTAACAAACGCTGTACCTGTTAAGAAGGGCGATGTTTTCTTCATCAAGTCAGGCACTCTCCATGCTATCGGAAAGGGTATCCTTATTGCTGAGATACAGCAGAACTCAAACACTACATACAGAATTTATGACTATGGCAGAGTTGGCAAGGACGGCAAGCCTAGAGAGCTTCACGTTAACAAGGCTCTTGACGTAACAAAGCTTGCTCCTGCTGAGCAGTATCCTGAGACACCTGTTGAGAAGAAGGACGGCTTTGACATAAAGCTTCTTTCAAAATGCGAATACTTCACAACATACAGGGTGAACGTTGAAACAAAGGCTGAGCTTGACGCTGACGAAAACAGCTTCAACAGCATTCTCGTTCTCGAGGGTGAGCCTGTTATCAGCGGTGGCGAAACTGTTTCTGCAAAGAAGGGCGAAAGTGTATTCATTTCAGCAGGCACAGGCAAGTATACTGTTGAGGGCAAATGCACATTCGTGCTTACAAAGATAGACTAAGGTGAGATAAATGCTTAAACTTGACCTAAAAAAAGAGATAGGTGAGCTTGGCGCACTTGTGATCGCTTTTATTATCGGATTTGTGGCAAGCTCATTTTGGATAGGTCTTATCAGCTTTGTAGTGCTGGAGCTTGTGTATCTTCTGGTATATGACGCCATAGCAAAAAAGGCTGAGGCCCAAAAGCCAAAAGAGGAAAAGGAAGAGATAAACTTTCACGAATATGACGATGACACTGAGAGCGATAACGCTCAGTAAGCTCAGAAAATAAAAGGGAGAAATTATTATGAAGTATTACATTGGTATTGATCTTGGCGGCACTAACATAAAAGCAGGTGTTGTAAATGAAGAATTTGAGATAATCGCAAAGGCTACCTGCAAGACCAATCTGCCAAGACCTGCGGAGGAGATCTGCGAGGATATGGCTAAGGTCGCTTTGGAAGCTGTAAAGAACGCAGGGCTGGAGATAGAGCAGATAGAGTCTGTAGGTATCGGCACACCTGGCACTGCAAATTCTGACACTGGCGTTATTGAGTATTCAAACAACCTTGGTTTCCTTAACTTCCACGTTGTTGACCTTATGAAGAAGTTTATCGACAAGCCTTGCTATGTTGAGAACGACGCTAACGCTGCGGCATACGGCGAGTATGTTGCAGGTGCAGCAAAGGGTGCGAACGACGCTGTTTGCATCACTCTGGGCACAGGCGTTGGCGGAGGAATAATCATTAACGGAAAGATATATTCAGGCTTCAACTTTGCAGGTGCTGAGATAGGTCACACTGTTATCGACCCTAACGGTCCGCAGTGTACCTGCGGCAGACACGGCTGCTTTGAGGTATTCTCTTCTGCAACAGGTCTTGTAAGAATGACAAAAGAGGCTATGTTCGAGGACAAGGACTCTATCATGTGGAAAATGAACGAAGAGGACGGCAAGGTATCCGCAAGAACTGCGTTCAACGCCATGAGAGCAGGCGATAAGGCAGGCAAGGAAGTTGTTGACAAATACATAAAGTATCTTGCCTGCGGAATTACAAACACAATAAACATCTTCCAGCCTGATATTCTCTGTATCGGCGGCGGCGTATGCAACGAGGGCGACCCTCTGCTTTTGCCGCTGAAAGAGCTTGTGGCTAAGGAAGTCTACACAAAGAACTCAGAAAAGAACACTGAGATAGTTATTGCAAAGCTCGGAAATGACGCAGGCATAATCGGTGCGGCATTCCTTGGACTTTCACACAAAAAGTAATAAAAACATAAAGGGGTATTCAAAATGGGACTTTTCGACAAGATATTAAAAGGTGCTGTAGACGCTATCGACAACGTTGCGGCAAAGAACGGCAATGGTCCGACAGGACTTAAAGACCTGTTCAATCAGGCTATGGACAAGAAAAACGAAGCTATAAATGGCACTTCAAGCTCCACGGCTTCAAGCAAACCAAGCACTGCCACTTCAAGCACAAGTTCAAGCAAGAGAAGCAATTGTGCTTATACAAGACCGACATATACCACACCGCAGGAAGTTCTTGACACAGCAAGTATTCCTGCAAAGCCGTCAAGAGAAATAACCTATGAAATTTTCGACGGCAAAGACGCAGAAATAAGGGTGAAAGTATCATTTGACCTGAGCGGTGATTTCATCGAAACAGAATGTGACTTTGATTATGGCGCAATGTATCTGCCAAACTGTGATGATGATTTTGATGACAATTACTCTGACAGCAATACACCTTATTTTGAAATGGTAAGTGCGCCTGATGACGAGATATACTATATGATAGATAAATGTCGAAATGGCGGCACGCCTGACAATGCAATGATGTTCCTGCGTGTTGATGATATGGGACCTAGGATACAGTTCAAAGCCAAGGTGAAAAACAGGTTTGGCAAGATAGAGTATTTTTATAACTGTCAATTCCATGATGAGTTCAACCCCCAAAGCTACATCGGCGTATGTTACAATGCTGATGTTGTTGGTACTCCACTTGAGAAAAAGCTTATGGCTGCTGTTGACGAAGCGGCACGCACATTCCGCAGAGAAGTAATTAAAATAGAGGACAGACCATTCCGCTAAGGAGGACAAAACGAAATGAAGTTCAGTATAATAGGTTTTATACCTACTTTGCTTTTGCTGATACCTGCGGTGATAGCCTGCTTCAAGACACCTGCCGACAAGCCTGAGCTTGAGGACGAGAACATTATCGTTTTTATCGCAAAGTGCGTGGGCAGATTTGGCTGCATAGGCTATATGTGCCTTGCTATCGGAGATTACAAGGTAGGCTTTTCAAGCAAGCTGCTTTTCATAATATGGGCTGTTGTTGCACTGCTCGTTATCGCACTTTATTGGGTGCTTTGGATAAGGCAGTATAAAAAAGGCAATCATTTTGAAGACATTTACGGCACTGGGATCCCGCTTTTCATTATCCCTGCGGCATTAGTGCTTGTAACAGGTATCTTCTCAATGAATTTTATGCTTATCATATTCTCAGTGCTGGATATCGTTTGCGAATACTGCTCTGCATACGGTGTAAGAAAGCGTCTGCACCCTGCAAAGACAGAGGAAAGCTCAGACGAAGCTGAAACAGAAAAAAATGAGGACGGAGAATAATACCGATCTCAGTAATATATTTTTCAAAAGAGGTAATAAAAAATGGCGTGTAATTATTTTTGTGACGGAGTAGACAAAGCTCCACAGAGATCACTTTTCAATGCTCTTGGCATGACAAAGGAAGAAATGGACAGACCTCTCGTTGGTATCGTATCTTCATATAATGAGATAGTTCCTGGTCACATGAACATTGACAAGATAGTTGAAGCTGTTAAAATGGGCGTTGCAATGGCAGGCGGAACACCTGTTGTATTCCCTGCTATCGCTGTTTGCGACGGTATCGCTATGGGTCACATGGGAATGAAATATTCTCTCGTTACCCGTGACCTTATCGCAGACTCAACAGAGTGCATGGCTTTGGCTCATCACTTTGACGCTCTTGTTATGATACCAAACTGCGACAAGAACGTTCCTGGTCTGCTCATGGCAGCCGCAAGAGTAAACGTTCCTACTATTTTCGTATCAGGCGGTCCAATGCTGGCTGGTCACGTTAAGGGCAAGAAAACTTCCCTTTCAAGTATGTTCGAGGCTGTTGGTACTTACAACGCAGGCAAGTTCACTCTTGACGACGTTGAGGAATTTGAGAACAAAGCCTGTCCGACTTGCGGAAGCTGTTCAGGTATGTACACTGCCAACTCTATGAACTGCCTTACAGAAGTTCTTGGCATGGGTCTTAGAGGAAACGGCACTATCCCTGCTGTATATTCTGAAAGACTCAAGCTTGCAAAGCACGCAGGCATGCAGGTAATGGAGCTTTACAAGAAGAACATCAGACCAAGAGATATCATGACAAAGGACGCTTTCATCAACGCTATCACAGCTGATATGGCGCTTGGCTGCTCAACAAACTCAATGCTTCACCTCCCTGCTATCGCTCACGAGTGCGGAGTAGAGCTTGACCTTGACTTTGTAAACGAGATATCAAAGAGAACGCCAAACCTCTGTCACCTTGCTCCTGCCGGTCACACATACATGGAAGACCTCAACGAAGCAGGCGGAGTTTACGCAGTTCTTGGCGAGCTTAACAAGAAACACCTTATCAACACAGACTGCATGACTTGCACAGGCAAAACTGTTGGCGAGAACATCAGCGGCGTTGTAAACAAGAACCCTGAGCTTATCAGACCAATAGACAATCCATACTCACAGACAGGCGGAATCGCAGTTCTCAGAGGCAACCTTGCGCCTGACACCTGCGTTGTTAAGCGTTCAGCTGTTGCACCTGAAATGCTTGCCCACGAAGGTCCTGCAAGAGTATTCGACTGCGAGGAGGACGCTATCGCTGCTATCAGAGGCGGCAAGATAGTTGAGGGCGACGTTGTCGTTATCCGTTACGAGGGACCAAAGGGCGGTCCTGGAATGAGAGAAATGCTCAATCCTACATCTGCTATCGCAGGCATGGGTCTTGGCTCAACTGTTGCACTTATCACTGACGGACGTTTCAGCGGTGCTTCAAGAGGTGCTTCTATCGGTCACGTTTCACCTGAGGCAGCCGTAGGCGGCCCTATTGCACTTGTTGAAGAAGGAGATATGATAGCAATAGATATCGACAACTGCTCTATCACACTTAAAGTATCTGACGAGGAGCTTGCTGAAAGAAGAAAGAACTGGAAGCCAAGACAGCCAAAGGTAACAACAGGCTATCTTGCAAGATACGCTTCACTTGTAACTTCTGCAAACAGAGGTGCTATACTTCAGATAAAGGACTAATATCCGACACAAAATAATAAGGGAGAAAGGCGAAATAATATGAAAAAATTCATTTCAGGCTTGCTTGGAATACTCTTTGTAGTTCTTGTAGTAGTAGGTGTTTTCATCTGTACATATGTATTCAATCAGCCGTCAAGATCAGGCGATTCAAGAGAGCTTATCTCTGGAACATGGACAGATAAGGACGCAAACATCACTTTTGAGTTCTCTGACGAGGGCGATTTCACTATCACTCACGCTGATGACAAATCAGTTATCGCAAAGGGCTGGTTTAAAATTCAGGAGGACGGGGGAAGCGGAAAGATACAGCTTCTTGTAAATCCGTCTGACAGAGATACAACTGTTGATATCGGTCTGAGAATGAAGTTCTTCTCGACTATTTCCTACAAAAACCTTTCTGTACCGTCTGAGGACGAGGGCGACAAGGTCGCTACCTGCAAGTTCATTTTCCAGAACTCTGACGGAGTTTACTCATGCGAGAGAAAAGACTCTGACGGCTCGTTCTATGATGGCAAATAACGAATTTTCAAGGGCTACGGCTGAACGATATGTTTAGCCGCAGCTTTTGTGCAGTAAAGACTTGATTAAGATAAAAAAGGAGTAAAAATGGAGCTACTGATCAAAAATATCCGTGCCTGCGACCCGCAGACAGGGCTCGACGGTATAACGGACATAGGCATTGACGGAGGAAAGATAGTCAGCCTTGGAAAAACTGACGAGCATGCTCAGAGAGTTATCGACGCAAAGGGCAAGCTTTGTGCATTGCCTGGGCTTTTCGATATGCACGTTCACTTCCGTGACCCTGGTCTTACCTACAAGGAGGACATCATCACAGGTGCGAACGCCGCAAAGGCTGGCGGTTTCACGGGCGTCGCTTGTATGCCGAACACAAAGCCGCCTATCGACTCCCCTGAGGGCGTGAAATACGTTTTTGAAAAGGCAAAGAAAACAGGTATCGACGTTTTCCCTATTGCCTGCGTTACAAAGGGCATGAAAGGTCAGGAGCTTTGCGACTATGACTCACTCAAAGCCGCAGGAGTTACCGCCATTTCTGATGATGGCAGACCTGTTGAGAACGCTGAGCTTATGCGTCAGGCTATCGAAAAGACTAACGAGAATGGTCTTATCGTGACTTCTCACTGCGAGGACTTGAAGATAATAAACGGTGGTATCATCAACAAGGGCGAGATATCCGAAAAGCTTGGAGTGAAGGGCATGGACAGAGCCTCTGAGGACTATATCACAGCCCGTGAGATATGCCTTGCAATGAGCTGCAATGCGAGAGTTCACATATGCCACGTTTCCACCAAAGGCTCTGTGAACATCATAAGAGCGGCGAAAAAGGACGGCGTTAAGGTCACCTGCGAAACTGCACCGCACTATTTCACCTTCACAGACGAGAAGCTTTTAGCTCGTGACGCAGATTTCAGAATGTCGCCTCCACTTAGAACTGAGGAGGACAGGGCGGCTGTTGAGGAAGCTGTTCTTGACGGCACTATCGACTGCATCATCACCGACCACGCTCCACACTCCGCAGAGGAAAAAGCTGACTTTGAGAAAGCTCCAAACGGTGTTGTGGGACTTGAAACTTCCCTTGCAGCTACGCTTACAAAGCTTTATCACAGCGGCAAATGCGGTCTTGACAAGATAGCAGAGATAATGTCGGTAAATCCGAGAAAGATAATGGGACTTGAGCCTATCAAGATAGCAGTTGGCGAAAGATGCGACCTTTGTATCTTTGACCCTGACTATGAATGGGAAGTTATCCCTGCGGAGCTTAATTCAAAGAGCAAAAACAGCGTGTTCAAAGGCACAAGGCTCAAAGGCAAGGTAATGTACACAATATGCAGAGGAAAGCTCGTTTTTGAGCTTTAAAATAAAATATCCGAAAGGAAGATAAAAATGGCATTTGACAGACTTATTGAAAATATCGTAAAGACACAGAACCCATCAGTAGTGGGGCTTGACCCAAAGCTTGACTATGTTCCTGAATACATCAAGGAAAAGAAGTTCAAGAAATATGGCAAGACGCTCAAGGGTGCGGCAAAGGCTATATGGGAATTCAACAAGACTATAATCGACGAGATACACGATATCTGCCCTGCTATCAAGCCACAGGCTGCATACTATGAAATGTATGGCTACGAGGGTGTAAAGACCCTTTACAAGACTATACAGTATGCAAAAGAAAAAGGTATGTTCGTCATGACAGACGGAAAGAGAAACGATATCGGCGCAACTATGGAAGCTTACGCAACCGCACATCTTGGTCTTACTGACGTTGGCGGTGAGCTTGTGGAAGCTTTCGGTGCAGACGCTCTCACTGTAAACGGCTATCTCGGCTCAGACGGAATAAATCCGCTTCTTGACCAGTGCAGAAAATATGACAAGGGCATTTTCGTTCTTGTAAAGACATCAAACAAGTCAAGCGGTGAGCTTCAGGATCTTATGATAGGCAACAAGACAGTTTATGCCACAATGGGCTCAATGTGCGAGCTGTGGGGCAAGGACGTTATGGGCAAGTATGGCTACAGCGGTGTTGGCGCAGTTGTGGGTGCGACTTATCCTGAGCAGCTTGCTGAGATGAGAAAGGCTCTGCCGCACACATTCTTCCTTGTACCGGGCTACGGTGCACAGGGCGGCGGTGCTGAGGGCGTATCAAAGGCATTTGACGATCACGGACTTGGTGCGATAGTAAACTCCTCCCGTGGCGTAATGTGTGCTTACAAGAAAGAGGATAACTGTGACGAGCATGATTTTGCAAAGGCTGCAAGACGTGAAGTTATCAGAATGAAAGAGGATATAATCTCATATCTGCCAAAGATCACACTTGAATAAACACTAAAGGAGTGACTGAGTATGACAGCAAAGGGCGTTATATTGTTTACAGCGACGGTGGGAGCATTGCTTTTATGCTCCTGTGCAAAGAATGAAGATCAAAGCTCTTTGACGGAAAGTCAGCAGGAGCAAAGCGATTTTCCAAGATGTATCGTAGGCGAGTGGAAATGCCGTGAAACGCCCCTTGACAACAGCGAGCTTTATTCGGGCTATCTCAGCCTTATTATCCGTTCAGACGGCAACTACCTCATGTATGACGCAGAAGCAGGCAATCCCTGCTTAAAAGGCACTATCGAAATGGACGGCGACGATCTTGATCTTATCTTTGTTGATGACAGCGGAGTGGATTTTGCGCCGCCTGCCGGTTGGGAGAATATGTCCAAAAGGCAGGAGATAGGCTATTTTGCTGACTCTTACACGCTAAAGCTTACTTATACTGATAATGATAACTCGGTCACTCTCGTTTTTGATGCGGTGAACGCTCCGAATGAGGTAAAGAACTAAGTACAGGGAGGATTTTTAATGTACAAGCAGGGTAAATACCCAATAGTTTCAAAAAAGACCCTTGCAAAAGGAATTTTTGACATTGAGATATACTGTCCGCACATTGCAAAGGCGGCAAAGGCAGGACAGTTTGCACAGGTGCAGGCAGAGGGCTTTTTCCTCCGCAGACCTATCTCTATTTGCGATATCGACAAGGACAAGGGTACTATCCGCCTTGTTTTTGAGGTAAGAGGTCACGGCACTGACAAGATAAGCGAGCTTAACAGGGGCGACCTTGTTGACATTATCGCTCCGCTGGGTAACGGCTTCAAGGTGCTTGAAAAGGGCAAAAAAGCTGTCTGTATCGGCGGCGGCATAGGCACGCCTCCAATGGTGGGAATTGCAAAGGAATACGGCGAGAACGCCACTGTTATAAGCGGTTTCAGAAACGCTGCGGCTGTTATTTTGCAGGAGGACTTCAAGGCTATGGGCTGTGACGTTCAGCTTTGCACTGACGACGGCTCAGCAGGAAGAAAGGGCTTTGTTACTGACGCACTTCTTGACGTGCTTAAAAGCGAAAAGCCTGATATCGTTTATGCCTGCGGTCCAATGATAATGCTGAAAAATATCACAAAGATATGTGAGGAAAACGGCATTTACTGTCAGGTATCTCTTGAGCAGAGAATGGCTTGCGGCGTGGGTGCGTGTCTTGTATGCGTATGCCGCACTGTCAAGGACGGTCAGGAGTTCAATTCTCACGTTTGCAAGGACGGTCCTGTATTCGACAGCGAGGAGGTAGTGTTTGATGAATAGGATAAATGTGAATTTCTGCGGAGTTGAGTTCAAAAACCCTGTTATCCCTGCAAGCGGAACATTCGGCTACGGCAGAGAGTACGAGCAGTTCTATCCACTTTCCAAGCTCGGCGGAATATCCGTAAAAGGCACTACGCTTCACCGCCGTGAGGGCAACCCCGGTCCGAGAGTTGCGGAAACTCCAAGCGGTATGCTCAATTCTGTTGGACTTCAAAACGGCGGCGTTGACAAGTTCATAAACTATGAGCTTCCAAACCTTGTAACAAAGGACACAAGGATAATAGCCAACATAGCAGGCTCAACTATCGAAGAATGTGCAGAGCTTGCAGAAAAGCTCAACGGCACGGCTGTTGACATGATAGAGCTTAACATATCCTGCCCGAACGTAAAACAGGGCGGAGCGGCTTTCGGCACTGACTGCAACGTTGCAGGTGCGGTCACAAAGGCTGTAAAGGACGTTACGGAAAAGCCTCTTATGGTAAAGCTTTCACCGAACGTTACAAGCATTGTGGACATTGCAAAGTCTGTTGAGGCAAACGGTGCTGACGCTGTTTCCCTTATAAACACGCTTCTGGGTATGCGTATCGACATAAAAACACGCCGTCCTATACTGAAAAACAACGTGGGCGGACTTTCCGGTCCTGCGGTGTTCCCTGTTGCCGTAAGAATGGTATGGCAAGTGGCAAACGCTGTTAAAATACCTGTTATGGGCATGGGCGGTATCGCCACATGGGAAGACGCCATTGAAATGATGATGGCGGGCGCAGGTGCTGTTCAGGTAGGTGCGGCAATATTTGCTGACCCTTATGCACCTGTGAAGATAGCCGAGGGTATGCAGAAATTCTGCGAAGACAACGGTATAAACAACATCTCTGAGATAGTTGGCACTGTTAAGCCTTGGTAACAACATTGTAAAATATCCGTCTTTTTACAGGGCGGATATTTTTATGGTGTTTTTTCTTACGAATTTCTTAAATCCATTGAAAACAGCTTGCAAAAATGCTATAATTTAAGTCGTCAGGAAAGGCTGACAGAGAAAGGGGAAAGATATGTTTCTTAGAGTACTTTGCGTGATAACATCTGCACTTACAGTTCTTACCACGCTTTCAATGACATCATGCGGAGCAGACAACGCCATTTCGTCTGAGGCTTCCGAAAGTGCTGTTACATCTACGGCAGACAGCGGTAAAACTGCAAAGGATATCCTTTCGGCAATAGAGGGCGACCACATGGACGCTTCGACTTTTTACGGTGAGGACAGCTTCACAAAGAATACCGAAAAGCTTTATGGTATAGAAGCTGACAAGCTCAGCGATGGAGGAATACTTTACTCCTCTGACGGCAATTATGCTGACGAGATATCAATGCTCAAAATGGCTGACGGAAGCAGTGCAAAAAGCCAGCTTGCAGACAGGCTGAGCTACAGACTTAATCAGTATGAAAACTACAAGCCTGAAGAAACAAAGAAAATACAGGCGGCAAAGATATTTCAGGCCGGAGATTACTGTGTGCTTGTTATCTCTGACAATGCTGACGAGATATCTGATGAGATAACAGACATGATAAATTAAAAAACGGAGGAAAGAAAATGACAACAGCGAAAAAAATACTTACCCTTGCACTTTGTCTGACCAGCCTTACAGCGGGTATGACAGGCTGTGCTAAAGATAAAAGCAGTTCTGATACTAAAATTGCTAAAAGCACATCATCACAATCAGAAAGCAGCGACAGCAAGAAGATAAAAGAGCTTAACGACAAGCTTGAAAAGCTGGAAAACACGCTTTCTAACATTCTTGGAGAGGATATATTTGATCCCGCAGACGGTGACGGCAACGTAAACGGTGAGATACACCCTATCTATGATGATACGGCAGTGGTTGAAGCTTACAAGTCGGGTGACGATTCAAAGCTCACTGACGACAAGGACAAATACATACTCAAAGAGCTAAAAAAGGCTGTGGGCGAGATAATCAAAGACGGCATGAGCGAATATGACAAGGAAAAGGCTGTTTATGATTATGTGTTCTCTCAGACGCACTTTAATGACGATTCTCTTGTGGCGATATCTGATGAAAGTGAAGATGACGAGTCATACAATCCTTACGGATTTTTCCATGACCACTCTACTATCTGTGTAGGAAACGCAACAACAATAAAGCTGTTTTTTGATGTTCTGGGTATCGACAGCAAGATAATACACTCAACAGAAAACGGCGAACACGCTTGGAACGTTGTGAAGATAGACGGCAAATGGTATCACCTTGATGTGACATTTGACGGCGGCGCCGAAGCTCCTGACTACGCATATTTCAACGTACCTGACACTGCAAAGGACGACGGCTCTTATCCTTGGAACAAAGAGGACTTCCCTGAATGCACTGCCACTGACGATTGCTACATATGCAAGAATGCCAAGAAGCTTGACAGCGTTTATGATATACCTGAGCGCATAAAGAAAGCAATGTCAGATAAAGGAAAAACCGTATATATGTCACTGGACGTACCGGATGGAGCAGGCAGCACTGCTGTTGCGGAGCAGGTCACAAACATAATATCAAACTTTTACATTGACAATTACAACATCTCTTCCACACCTGTTATTGACGCAGGGGACAAGGTTTGCTTTGGAATTTCTGTAAACTCGGCAGATGATGACGATTCAGATAATTCTTATGACACAGACAATGCACTTGGCATTGATTACGACAAGCTTTCAAAGGCATTCTCAGATGCTCTCGGAATAGATTATGAGTATGAGCCTGATTATTCTGATAATAACATAATGGGTTAAAGATTATAAGGGGATTCTTTAATAAAAGCCGCAGGGCATACAGTTTTTACGCTGTACGCCCTGCGGCTTTTTATATCGGATTTGATCGAAGAAAGCTTGTTTATTGGGTCACACGTCAGCTTGCCTAACTGTCTGCCCTTTTCCGATTTTGTATGTTTGAGAAATTAGCTCTCGAAAAGTGCTGTTGAAAGATATCTCTCACCTGTATCGGGGAGAAGTGCAACGATAGTCTTGCCCTTGTTCTCAGGTCTCTTTGAAAGTATCTCAGCGGCTTTAAGTGCAGCACCTGAGGAGATACCAACGAGGATACCCTCTGTTTTAGCGAACTTGTTGCCTGTCTTGAAAGCGTCCTCATTCTCTATAGGGAGGATCTCGTCATAAACCTTTGTATCGAGGACTTCAGGAACGAAGCCTGCGCCGATACCCTGAATTTTGTGTGGACCTGATTTGCCCTGTGAAAGAACAGGTGAAGTTGCAGGCTCTACTGCTACTATCTTAACGTCAGGGTTCTTGGACTTGAGATACTGACCAACACCTGTTACTGTTCCTCCTGTGCCAACGCCTGCGATAAAGATATCTACCTTACCGTCTGTATCTTCCCAGATCTCAGGACCTGTTGTTGCAAAGTGAGCGGCTGGGTTTGCTGGGTTTACGAACTGACCGAGGATAACTGAATTCTCGATCTCGCCTTTAAGCTCGTCAGCCTTCTTGATAGCACCTGTCATGCCCTTTGCACCTTCTGTGAGAACTATCTGTGCGCCATATGCTTTAAGAAGATTTCTTCTTTCGATACTCATTGTTTCAGGCATTGTAAGAATTACCTTGTAGCCCTTTGATACGCCCACAGCCGCAAGACCGATACCTGTGTTTCCTGATGTAGGCTCTATGATAGTTGCGCCTTTCTTGAGAACGCCCTTCTTCTCAGCTTCCTCGATCATTGCAAGTGCAACTCTGTCCTTAACGCTTCCTGCCGGGTTGAAATATTCAAGCTTTGCAAGGATAGTTGCGTCAGCCTCTACTGCCTTTTCAAAATTAACTGCTTCGATTATTGGAGTTTTTCCGATAAGCTCCGAAACGCCCTTATAGATCTTTGACATTTTAATCTACCTCCGATATGAAAATTATTTTATGCGGTTTTCTGTACCGCTTATGTTTGCTATGGTTATACTATATCACTTTATTCCTACTATGTCAATAGGATTAATATGCTTTCTGTGTTTTATACAACAAAATCAGCTTATTGCAAGCTTCAATTTGTACATTATGACCTATAATCATACTCAGTAATGCAATATGGCTTATTATTTTCATCACAAAGCTCCACAAATTTTCTGCCCTCATCGGTATAAACAAGAGCCTTTATGACTTTACCACGCTTCAAGGGATTTTTATATTCCACACGGATACGCTTCACAGCAGACTCGTTTTCCACAAACTCGTCTGTTATGTCAAGATATCTCGCATTATTGACGTGTTCGTTCATGTCGATATAGCATTTCAGCACCGGGATATCCTCATACACCTGTGGCTCAGTATCAGGTAGGGCTATCTTTCTTGGAAGATACTCCATATCAAGCTTTGGATAGAGCTTCACCCTATCAACAAGCTCCTGTGGAACTTTTATAGGCCGCTGAGAGGTCTTGTCCATGAAAGCGCCAGAAGCTATAGACTTCACGCAGATATCACCGTTTTCGTCATATATAACTGTGTTTCTGTATCCATACATTCTTTTAAGCTCATATGTCCATGTTTTGACGGTGAGCTTTTCGTTTTGCTCAGGTCTGCGGACGATATCGAGCTGTCTTGACACAAGAAACATCACGCAGTTTTCTTTCTCAAAAAAAGGCGACATAACAGGGTGAGTGTCAAGGTGGATAACAGAGCAATCCTGCAAAAGGTCAACAAGGCAGCTATTTCTTATTATGCCATGCGAACCTATCTGGCTGCAATTTACAGTGCGTTTCATTTCATACATATTGCTTTCCTCCATTCTGCTATATGATAATTATACAACTTATTGTCGCTTTTTTCAACAGCGAAACAGTTAAAATTGTTAGCAAGCATAATATTACTGCAAGTCTGAGTATGTTGTTATTGATGTTTCGGAGAATTAAACAGCAGGGCAAAGCAAAAGGGTCAGCGAAAATTCTGACCCTTCAGTCTGTATCAGAGCTTTGAATGCTTTCCTATCGTGATTTTTTCCAAAATGTTCATCTGCCTTTCGGGCGTTCGCTGTGTCGAAAAACGCTGTGTATAAAAGTTTAGCACAATGTTTACCCGTAGTCAAGCACCGAACTATTGACAAACTGCCCTTGTGGATATATAATTTACCATGAAACTTCACTTTGAAAAGGAGGTGTGGCAGTGACAAAGGTCATATATCCTGTTATCGGCAGGCAGACTTCCCTGCCCTTTTATCTCACCGGAATAGGCATTTCCGACCCTGAATTTCACGTCACAAGGGACAAAGGGCTTGTTTCACATCAACTTCTTTTTACCTCAGGAGGCGAGGGCAGACTAATTGTCGGGGGAGAAGAATTTGTGCAGACTAAAGGCTCGGCATTTTATCTGCCACCTAGCGTTCCACATGAATATTATCCTGCAAATGGGAATTGGATAACAAACTGGATAGTTTTCCGTGGTGAATTTGCGGGGCAAATGCTTGCAAACCTTGGCTTTGCCAGCTTTAGATTCTCCCCTGAGATAAACACCCAAAAACCTGCTCAGCTTTTTGAGCGAATTTTAGTTGCCGCTGCCGACCCTGTGAATTGTGGCGAAAAAGCTTCCGCACTTGTGTATGAATATATCCTGGCCATGAGGACTGCAATGCTTTTCCCTGACAGCCGAAACAACGTGGGAAGCATTACAAGGCAGGCGCTTTTGTATATTGACAGCCGATACATGGAGGATATCACCGCAGAAACACTTGCAGGACTTTCAGGAGTGTCAGTACAACATTTCTGCCGTGTTTTTAAAGCAGAAACTTCAATGCGTCCACTTGAATATATTGCAAAACGACGTATCTCTCAGGCAAAATCTCTGCTTCTTAACACCGACTCTGAAATAGGCGACATAGGCAAGCAGGTGGGCTATGAGGACAGAAACTATTTCAGCATCGTTTTTAAAAAGCTGGAGGGCGTTTCGCCAAGAGAATACCGTCGTTCAAGAGGAACAGGTTTGTAATAATATTTTAAGCTTTATTAGAATTTTCTTAGCATATTTCAAAGCAAAATGTTCGTATCTTAATAATATGCAAAATATTTCAGATTGACCATACACTCCTTTAAGCTTATAATTGTCATAAGAAAGCAAGAAGCCATGCTTTATGCAAGGAGGATAACTTATGACAATACTAAAAAGGAGCGCGTCAATGGTGTCAGCATTGGTCATGATGATATCTAGCGCAGGCGCTTACAATTGCAGTGCGGAGGGAACAACGGTGAACGATAGCAATACAAATAATACAAGAGAGATAGTTATTGACGGAACTACGGCTCAGCTCAAAGAAAATATGCGCTACAGAGGGGCAGGCATGGTGAGCGCAAACAACTCATCAAGGCTTCTGCTGGATTACAAGACAGAACACCCTGATGTATATGAGCAGATAATGGAGTATATGTTTGGCAAAGAGGGCATCGGCATTACTCACCTTAAGTTGGAAATGGGTGCGGATATAAACTCATCATCAGGCACAGAACCATCTGTAATGAGAACTGAGGACGAAAAGGCTGACGTAACAAGAGGTGCGGCATACCAGCTTGCCTCTGACGCAAAGAAGATAAATCCTGACCTCACCTTGGATATGCTTTGGTGGAGTGAACCAAAGTGGGTATCTGACGCTTCCGACGTTTATGCTGCAAGATACAAATGGTATAAGAACACCCTTGACTCCGCTTATGAAACATATGGACTTGAATTTGACTATGTAAGTGCTGTGCAGAATGAGCGTGGAGCTGACCCTGAATGGGTGAAATATCTTTCCTCTCATCTCAAAAGTGAAAAAGACACCCCTTATGACTACTCAAAGATAAAGATAGTCGGTGGAGAAGAGGTCTGCACATGGGGCTTTGCTGACAGAATGTATGAGGACAGCGAACTTATGAACGTTGTTGACGTGGTGGGAAGCCATTACACAAGCGAGTCCACCGAGAACGCACAGAAGCTTGCATATGAAGAAAACAAAGAGCTTTGGTTCAGCGAAGCAAGCTCACCAATGGCATATGCGCAGGGTACATACAGATATGACGGCTCAGGTCTGGCAGGCATAAACGGCACCCTTGATATTGCAAACAGAATAATCGGAATGTATCCAAACGGCAAAATGACACTTTATGAGTATCAGCCTGTTGTATCGGCATACTATGACGGTGCTTGCTACTGTCAGAAACAGCTTATCTCAGCCTGCGACCCTTGGAGCGGTTATTATATGCTTGACAGCGGATTTTATATGTCTCTGCATTTTTCGCAGTTCATTGAAAAAGGCTGGGCGTTCGTTGACAGCGGATGCTACAGCGACGGCAAAAAAGGCGGTGACGGCCACGCTATCGTCGACGCAGTTTACAGCTATATGACCGCCACAGACACAGAAACAGGCGATTACAGCACTGTTATCACAAACACTACAAGCGAGCCTATACAGTATGACCTCAAGGTATCAGGACTTGACAAGGCGTCAAGCAACGTGAGCGTATGGGAAACAAGAGGTCCTGACAGCATTGACGGCAGCTATGACGAGAATTATTTCAAGAAAACTGAGGATATAACCCCTACAGAGAACGGCGGAGCTTATACATACTCTGTGACAGTGAAGCCGAATTCTATTGTGACAATTTCTACTGTTACACCTGAGCGCACAGAATACCAAAACGCTGACGAGAGCGAACGCACTGTTTTGAAGCTTCCATATTCGGACGATTTTGAGTATGCAGGCTATCCTGAGAATTATCTTTCATCAAGGGGCAATGCGCCAAGATACACAACAGATCAGGGCGGTGCTTTCGAGGTGGAAAAGACCGACAAGGGCAATATGCTAGTTCAGCAGATAACGGCTGACATGAAAGCCAACGAGTGGGGCTACACCCCAGAACCTGTGACTACATTCGGTGACGACAGGTGGTATAACTACTCTGTGAACGTTGACGCTGCTTTTGCGACTTCGCAGGACGCAGGATCAAACTATGTGGGCGTTGGTCTGAGATACACGCTTGGCTGCAATTCATACAGTGGCTATTGGATAAAGCTTTATGAGAACGGAAGCTGGGAGCTTAAAGCAAATGACGGCACTCTTAGCAGCGGAAGCATAGACTGCTTTGAAGGCACAGCTTCTCACAAGCTTAAAGTCGAGGCTGTAAACAACGTTATCCGTGGATATGTTGACGGAAACATGGTGGCTGAATACACTGTCAACGAAGGCGAATCTCTTATCGGCGCAGGCAGAGCGGCACTTTTCAGCTCATACAACAAAAACAGCTTTGACAACTTCTCTGCTGAACCTGTGGAGGGCAGTGATACATATGTAACTCGCTTTGACGAAACAGACTCTTGCTTCACTTTTGAGGGCAACTGGGAACACAACCTTATGAGCAGCTTCAAAAACTACAAACGAACCATATCAGATGGCACAGAGGGCGACTCTTTCACAGTAAGCTTTGAGGGAACAGGCTTTGCGCTTTCAGGTGAAACAAGAGAAAACGCTATACTCGGGGTATCAATAGACGGAGGTGATGAACAGCTCGTGACAGTTTCAAGGACAGGTCAGCGTGAGATATCATGCCATTTTGAAGGCTTGTCTGAGGGCGCTCACACCGCAAAGGTAACCATAAAATCTGGCAAATATACAATTGACGCTATGCAGGTAACAGGTGGAAAGATACCATTTGAGAAGAAAAAGCCTGCGAAGTCTGAAAGTACTAAGTCAGGCAAAAGCAAGCTTTCTATAGCTGTCGGGGCAGGCGTTTGCGCTGCTGCGGCAGTTGGTGCGGTAATATACGGCATAGCCAGAAAGAAGCGTAAGGAAAATAATGACTAAAATAAGCAGAACAACAGACATGACACAAGGCAGTGAAATGCGGCACATAATAATGTTTTCACTGCCCTTGCTTGCAGGAAATCTTTTGCAGCAGACATACAATATAGTGGACACTATGGTGGTGGGGCGTTATCTGGGCGATGACGCCCTTGCCGCTGTTGGTGCTACAGGCTCTATCACTTATCTTTTTTACACCCTTTGCATAGGGCTTTCGGTGGGTGCAGGAATAATTGTTGCACAGTATTTCGGTGCAGGCAGGCAAAAAGCCCTGCGGTCGGCAGTGTTCAACTCAGCGCTTGTCACGGTTATATTCGGCATTGTAATAAGCCTTTTATCCGTACCTGCCGCAAGACCGATACTGGAGCTTTTGAAAGTTCCTGACAAGCTCATCGGAGATTCTGTGGCGTATATGCAGATAGCCTGCGGCGGAACGATAGCGGTGGCAGCATACAACTGGATAAACGCCATAATGAGAGCTTTGGGCGACTCAAAAACACCGCTGATATTCTTAGGTGCAGCAACCTTGCTAAACGCCCTCCTTGACCTGCTTTTTGTGGTGGTATTCAAATTCGGCATAGCAGGTGCGGCATGGGCTACAGTGCTTACACAGGCACTTTCTGCCATTTCTTGTATTGTGTACTGCTTTGCAGTGAGCGGAGAGATAAAGCTCACCGCCGACGATCTGCACACCGACAAGGACATGATGAGCCGCTGTGTGAAAACAGGCGTGCCTATCGCCATACAAAACGGACTTATCTCGGTATCAATGGTGGCTCTCCAGCGTGTGACAAACGGCTTTGGCGAAACGGTCATGGCGGCATACACAGTTTCAATGCGTATCGAGCAGTTCGTTCAACAGCCGTTTTCTTCACTTAATGCGGCGGTTTCAACATTCACAGGACAGAATATCGGTGCAGGAAAAGAAAAACGTGCGCAGAAAGGTCTTGCTTGTGCAATAAAAATATCGGTGATATTCTCGGCAGTGGTGCTTGTGCTGTTCACACTGTTCGGTGGAGCGATAACATCTTGGTTTGTCAAGGGCAAGACTGTTATAAGCATATCGGCAAAAGCGCTTATCATAACCTCACTTTTCTACTGGTCGCTGGGTATTATCCACACCACAAGGGGCTTTTTGAACGGCGCAGGCGATACAAACTATGCCCTTGTAAACGGCATGGCGGAGGTAATATGCAGGATAGGTCTTTCACTTATCCTCACAAGGATAGCTTTCATAGGCTATTGGGGCATATGGTACACCACCGCCGCAACGTGGTTTGTGACCGCTATGGTGAGCCTTTTAAGATACAAGGGTGGAAAATGGAAGCTTCATGCCATAGTGAAATAGATTTTCATAACTGCTGTACCGATTGGGTGCGGCAGTTTTTTAAGTTGAAACGGTTTCACATTATATATGAAATATTCATATGAAACCATATTGAAAATTCATAGTGCAGTGGTATAATATAATAAAAGGAGTGACGAGCAATGAACATTACCGAATTTGCAAAAGCCGCAGGAGTATCAAAATCTGCTGTGAGCAGATATTTCAACGACGGCTATGTGAGCGAAGAAAAGCGCAGGCTTATTGAAGCCGCCATAGAAGCCACAGGCTATGCCCCAAGCGTTCAGGCGCAGAACGTGAGAACAAGGGTGACAAAGCTTGTGGGAGTTATTATACCGAAGCTTTCAAGTGAGAGCTGTGCAAGAGAAGTGGAAGGAATAAGTCAGGTACTCAGTGAGCAGGGCTATCAGCTTTTGCTTGTGAACTCTGCCAACGACCCAAAGAAAGAAGTGGAATATCTGGAGCTTTTCCGAAGCAATCGTGTTGACGGAGTTATCTTTTTGGCTTCTGTTTTCACTCCGCTCCATGACGCTGTGCTGAAAAAAATGCGTGTGCCGGTGGTAATTGTGGGACAGGAATACAAGGGTGCAAACTGCGTTTGTCATGACGATTACAAAGCCGCCTATACCGCAGAGAAGCTTATGCTTGACAAAGGCTGCAAAAAGCCCGCTTTTATCGGTGTTACCGAGCAGGACAAGGCGGCAGGTCAGGCAAGAAAAGACGGGTTCCTCCACGCCCTTTCTGATAACGGCATCAACATTGAAAAGTCTGATATGCAGACGGCCGAATTTAAAATGGACTCAGGCTACAAAAAGGCTTTGACATTACTGAGAAGCGGCAGAAGGTACGACCACATTTTCTGTGTCACCGACAATCTTGCCGCAGGCGCACTCCTTGCCTGCCGTGAACAGGGATTGAAAGTACCAGAGGATATAATGATAGCAGGTATTGGCGACTCTCAGCTTTGTAAGGTCACGTCCACTCCCCTGACCTCTGTGCATTTTCATTATCGCACCGCAGGCATAGAAGCGGCACAAATGCTACTCAATTCACTTAAGCGAGAAAGCTCTATACCAAGGACACTGACGCTCGATTTTGAGCTGGAAGAACGTGAGTCCACAGAGAAATAATGTGAAACTGTATGAAACCTTGTAATACCGCCTTGTAAGTTTATATTATTTGTCAATAGACAAATGCACTGCCGTGGGTTATAATATAGTTAATGAAATCGGTATCACATAAATGATGAAACTGATAAAATAACATAGTTCGGACAAAATAATAAAAAAGCAAGCAAAGGACGGGATATTATGGATCACAGAAGTTCAGCTCGAGAGATACTTTCTGCTATAGGCGGAAAGGAAAATCTGGTCAGTGCCGCACACTGTGCCACAAGATTAAGACTTATAATCGCAGACAACTCAAAGATACAAAAGGATACCCTGGAGAACATTGATGTTGTAAAGGGCGTTTTTGAAGCTTCAGGACAGCTTCAGATCATCATAGGCACCGGAACGGTAAACAAGGTCTATGACGAATTTATCGCAGAGGCAGGCGTGGAAGCCTCTTCAAAGGACGAAGTCAAGGCTCAGGTGGCTCAGAAGCAGAACTGGTTCAAAAGGCTTATCAAAACTCTCGGCGACGTATTCGTACCTATAATCCCTGCTATTGTTGCAGGCGGTCTTATCATGGGAATAATGGAAGCCTTGAACTTCATGGCTGCGAACGGATTTATTTCCATTGATACCAGCGGATATGTTTTCACAATATTCAAACTGCTTTCAAATGCAGCGTTCACATTTCTGCCGATACTTATTGGCTATTCTGCAACTAAGGTATTCGGTGGCAACCCTTATCTTGGTGCGGTAATAGGAATGTTCCTTATCCACCCTGACCTGCAAAACGCTTGGACAGTTTCCACAAACGGATATGAGCAGACGTTCTCCATATTTGGTCTGTTCAACGTTCACATGGTAGGCTATCAGGGTCATGTAATACCTATCATCATCGCTTCATTCATTCTTGCGACTATGGAAAAAAAGCTTCACAAGAAAGTGCCTGACATTATCGACCTTTTCGTTACACCTCTTGTGAGCCTTACAGTAACAGCTTTTCTCGTTTACACCTTTATCGGTCCTGTATTCGTTGCCCTTGAAAATGGCATTATCACAGGCGTTCAGAAGCTTATCACTATCCCATTCGGCATTGGTTCGTTCATAATGGGCGGTTTCTATTCAACAACAGTTGTTGGCGGTATACATCATATGTACACTGTTATCGACATTGGTCAGCTTGCTAAATACGGTGCGACCTATTGGCTGCCTCTGGCATCTGCCGCAAACATGGCTCAGGGAGCTGCCTGCCTTGCAGTGGCAGTAAGAAGCAAGAACAACAAGATAAGATCAATGGCTTATCCTTCTGCTCTGTCTTGTATGCTTGGCATCACAGAGCCTGCAATATTCGGTGTAAACCTTAGATTTGTAAAGCCTTTCATATTCGGTTCTATCGGCGGCGCTTGCGGAGCAATGGTCGCTTCTATCCTCCACCTTGGCGCAACTGCAACAGGTGTAACAGGAATATTTGCAATACTTCTTACACTCAACCACCCAGTGAAGTATATAATCTCAATGGCTGTAGCAATGGGCGTTGCATTCACTCTTACTTGGCTTTTCGGCACGAACAACGAGCAGATAAGAAACGAGAACAAGCCTTCCGAAAACAAGACAGAAAAGGCTGAACAGCCTGCACAGGCTATCGAAACAAAGGCTGAAAATGCAGACGTAGCAGATGACGGCATTATCACAGCTCCGCTTAGCGGCAAGGCTGTAAAGCTTGAAAACGTTCCTGACCAGACCTTTGCGCAGGGCATACTTGGTCTTGGTGCGGCAATAGAACCTACCGAGGGCAAGATCGTTGCACCTGGCGACGGCAAGGTTGAAACGCTTTTTGACACTTTCCATGCAGTTGGTTTGACACTTGACAACGGCAAGGAACTTCTTATCCACGTTGGCATAAACACTGTTGAGCTTAAAGGCGAGGGCTTCAAGGCTTACGTTTCTGAGGGCGACAGAGTAACAAAGGGACAGACGCTTATCACTTTCGATATGGACTTTATAAAGAGTAAGGGCTATCAGACTATCACACCTGTTCTTGTGGGCAATTCAGACGAATTTACATCTGTTGAGGAGCTTGCAGAAGAAGGCACAGAAGTGACTATAGGAGATAAGCTAATAAAGGTAAACGCATAAAGTACAGACAAACCGTCAATAATTATAGTCAGTGCACCAAAAGGAGAGGATATAAATGGATAACAAAGAAAAACTGGAAAACAGAGAAAGAATAAAGAACGCAAAATGGCGTCAGAGATTTCATATCGAACCGCCTGACGGCTGGCTCAATGATCCGAACGGTCTGAGCTTTTATAAGGGCGAATATCATGTTTATTTTCAGTACAGCCCAATAGCCGCTGACGGTCACACACCGAGAGGCTGGGGACATTATCACGGCAGCGACCTTATGCACATGACTTATGACAGAGCAGTTATGATGCCTGACATTCCTGAGGACAGCCATGGCGTTTACTCAGGAAGTGCCATTGAAAATGACGGTGTTCTGCATATTTTCTACACAGGTAATGTGAAGATGATAGGCGATTATGATTATGTCAAAGCCGGCAGAGGGGCGAACGTTATCCACGTCACCACCACAGACGGAAGCAACATGAGTGAAAAGCAGGTACTTCTCAGAAACAGCGACTACCCTGATTTCTGCTCATGCCATGTGAGAGATCCAAAGGTGTGGAAAGAGGGCGACATATGGAAAATGGTGCTCGGTGCAAGAACTCTTGACGACGAGGGCTGTGTGCTTGTATACAAATCTGACGATCTTATAAACTGGAAATACAACGGCAAGGTATACAAAGAGGGCTACGGCTATATGTGGGAATGCCCTGACTATTTCGAGATAGACGGCAAGGGCTTTTTAAGCACCTGCCCGCAGGGTATGCCTCACTATGAAACAAAGTGGCAGAAACTTAACCAGTCGGGCTACTTCCCTGTTCAGGGCAAGCTTGAAGACAGCGTTCTCGGCGATTTCACCGAGTGGGACATGGGCTTTGACTTCTATGCACCGCAGACATTTCTTGACCCTCAGGGCAGGAGGATACTCATAGGCTGGCTTGGCATGGACAACAAAGTCTACGGCAATGCCACAACTGAACTTGGCTGGCAGCACTGCCTTACCATACCGAGAGTTGTAACTATTGCACCCAACGGCAAGCTCAGACAGCAGCCTATAGCTGAATTTGACGAGCTTAAAAGCAACGCACGCCGTCAGAGCAGCGGTCAAACTGCAGAATATCCTCTGCCATTTGAACTTGACGGTGAGCCTGCTGACAGCTTCAGCATATCTCTTGACGGCAAGCTTGAACTTAGCTTTGATAAAGAAAAGCAGCTCTTTACAATGAAATTTACTGACGAAAAATACGGCTGTGGCAGAACGGTAAGAAGTGCAGAGATAGACAGCGTGAGAAACATAAGAGTTATCGCAGATATGTCAAGCATTGAGGTATATATCAATGACGGCGAAACTGTAATGTCAACAAGAATATATCCCGATAATGACAGCGTAAAGCTTAAAGTAAACGGCTTTGAGGCACAGGTCTGGGACATCTGAGAGGAGGAACTGCAATGGGAAACACACTTTTTGCCATAGGCGAAGCATTGATAGATTTTATCCCAGCACAGACAGGCTGTGCTTTTGAGGAGGTAACGGCTTTCAGCCCTAAAAGCGGCGGAGCGCCTGCAAACGTCTGCGGAGCGTTCACTATCCTTGGCGGCAACTCAAAATTTATTACTCAGCTTGGTGATGACCCATTTGGAAGAAAGATAGCAGGCGACCTTGCAAGGGCTGGAATCGACACTTCCCTTGTGAGCTTCACCGACAAGGCGAACACTGCTTTGGCTTTTGTGAGCCTTGAAAATGACGGCAACAGGACGTTCTCATTCTACAGAAAGCCTTCCGCAGATATGCTTTTTTCAGCGGAGCAGGTAAAAGAAGAATGGTTTGAGGACGCATACGCACTGCATTTTTGCAGTGTTTCCCTTGGAGATTTTCCGATGAAAGACGCACACAAAAAGGCTATCGCCTATGCACGTCAAAAAGGCGCAATGATAAGCTTTGACCCTAATCTGCGTTTTCCTCTTTGGAACGACAAGAAAGCTTTGCATGATACCGTAAATGAGTTTATACCAATGGCTGACATTGTGAAGATATCAGACGAAGAGCTTGGATTTATCACAGGTGAAAACGACATCAAAGCCGCTCTGCCAAAGCTTTTCACAGGCAATGTGAAGCTTGTGATATACACCTGCGGCTCAAAGGGAGCATATGCTTTCACAAAGAACGCACAGGCATTTGCAGAGAGTGAAAAGGTGAAAGCAGTTGACACAACAGGCGCAGGAGACGGATTTATAGGCTCGTTCCTATATGCACTAAAAACTCTCAATGTGACCGCTGAAAGCCTTTGTGACCTTGACAATGTACAGCTAGAACGCTGTATAGCGTTTTCAAATAAATTCTGCGGTGAAAGCGTTAAACATCAGGGCGCTATCGACTCCTACAGAAAAATAGATTTTGTATAAATATAAATTTGTATAATAGTTATCCTTCCTATAATCAATTTCCTTAAAACAAAGCCTTCCCATTTTCGGGAGGGTTTTTGTTTTCGGCAAATTTCACAAAACATTTTGCAGTATGTGTAGGGGACGGCGCCCTCGACGTCCCGCTTTTGCGTTTTTGAAAGGCTTGTTTTAACACGTTTTAGCATAGTAACATGATACTTTGTGAAAATTTGACAAAAGATAAGATATACTATATAATAGAGATTGTATGACTATTTTTACAGGAGAATTATTATGAACGAAAATAAAAACAGAGCAACCTTTCAATCTCGATTGGGATTTATACTTGTGTCCGCAGGGTGTGCCATTGGTCTTGGCAACGTGTGGAAATTTCCATACATTTGCGGACAAAACGGCGGCGGAGCTTTTCTGTTCCTATACCTTATCTGCCTTGTGCTGTTGGGTCTTCCAATACTCATATGCGAATTTGCCATAGGCAGAGGAAGCAACCGAAGTCTTTCTCAGGCTTTCAACCGACTTGAAAAGCCCGGTAGCCGATATCACTGCACAAAATACACGAGCATTGCAGGAAACTATCTGCTCATGATGTTTTACACCATGGTCACAGGCTGGATGTTATACTATGCTTTCAAATACGCCACTGGCTCGTTGGACGCTTCAAGCACAGCGGTAACGGCTGAGGCTTTTAAAGATATGCAGGCTTCCCCGTGGCTCATGCTCATATTCTCGGCTATCGTTATCATACTTTGTATCGGTGTTTGCGCACTGGGATTGCAAAACGGCATTGAAAAGGTAACGAAATTTATGATGATACTGCTTATGGCGCTCATGGTGGTGCTGGCGGTGAACTCTATCAGGCTGAAAGGCGCTTCTGAGGGGCTTAAATTCTTTCTTGTGCCGGACTTTGACGTCTTTAAAGAAAAGGGCTTCACATCAGTGCTTTTCGCCGCAATGACTCAGGCGTTTTTCACACTAAGCATAGGCATAGGCACAATGGAGATATTCGGAAGCTATTTGAAAAAGGACCGCACTCTTGTAGGCGAGTCTGTGAACGTTATCGTTCTTGACACTGCCGTGGCTGTCGTTGCGGGACTTATCATAATCCCTGCCTGCTTTGCATACGGCATCGAGCCTGACTCAGGTCCGTCACTGCTTTTCATTACTCTGCCTAACGTTTTCCACCATATGGCTTCAAGCCGCTTGTGGGGAATATTCTTCTTCATCTTCATGTCATTTGCGGCTCTTTCCACCGTTATCGCAGTGTTTGAGAACATTATCACAATGTCAGTAGAACTGTGGGATTGGAGCAGAAAAAAGTCACTTATTGTAAACCTTGTGATGATACTTGTGCTTACAATGCCTGCTGTGTTTGGATTTAACCTGCTGAAAAATATCCAGCCAATGGGCGCAGGTTCGACTATCATGGACCTTGAAGACTTCTTGGTATCATCGAATCTTCTGCCACTTGGCTCTCTTGTGGGAGTGCTTTTCTGCGTTCGCAAAAACGGTTGGGGCTGGGAGAACTTCATCAAGGAAGCCAACACTGGCAAGGGCAAGCATATTCCTGACGGACTTCGCAGCTACATGGCCTACGTTGTGCCTGCACTTATCTGTTTCATCTACCTCAAAGGATACTATGACACATTCTCAAACAGAAGTCTGCCGGTCCTTATAGGCTGGATGTGCTTTGCGGTGATACTTCTTATGCTGATATTCTGGGCAGTTTTCTCAAAAAGCAAAAAAAATTTGGAAAATCCTATTGACAAATAGAAAGTTTGGTTATATAATAAACCTTGCGTGATGTTTCACGAAAATTCGTATAATGATAAACGCTATAAAGAATAAACTGAAAGGTGGTGGGTGAAATGAGAAATATTCTTTTTGATCTTATAAAGACTAACGAGAATATAAGTCTTGCAAATAATGTAAATTCAATATACCTTTCAGATGTCATTTTACCTGCCCTTATTACCAAAAGCTAATGAGATTTTTATCAGCTTTCTGGATATTATACTGCAGATCTATTGCGACCTCTGATATCAGGTATCAGAGGTCTTTTTTTGACCTGTTATAGGCAGTTACATTATGCGAATTTACAGAATTATATCGGAGGAATATGAAATTTATCCCGAAAAGGAGGGAATACATGAAGTTTTTTGACGTTTTGCCACAGCTTGCAGAAAACGAACTGCTAAAGCGTGGAGTTATGACTGACGAGCTGCTTTACTGGTCGTACCCAACTTAGGAAACCGTTTTTCACATAAAATCAATTATGCCGACACCCCAAAAGAATACAGAAATCTGATTATCTCGTAGTTCAAACGTACCCGTCAAACTCTCCGCACCCTCCCCAAAAAATCAGGGGCTACAAGGAATAACCATCCTGCAGGGTCATATTCATTCATCTTTGAATTTGAGATTTTTGTCTACATACCGATCATATTGTATTCGATCTCAGCTTTCTTCAGTCCAAGGCAATAATATCGTCCCCGCTGGCTTTGAAAACAGCTCCGTGAGATATTTCTCTGCGTCAAGTCCATTCGCCTGTGCTGTTGAAATAAGTGAATATAGTGCGGCATTTGCTTTCGCACCGCGCTCACAATGAGCAAACAGCCAGTTTTTTCTGTTATGTTTTTAAGAACATAACAGAAATTATGTTCTTACCTCATTTATGTTCTGTTACTGTCTGATATTCATTTATGCTGTTAATTCAGACAGTAACAATAGAACATAAAAAAAGTTATTACAACGATTCTAAGAATTTCAAAATATCTTTTGAAGGCTTGTATCTATATGATGTATTTTCTACGTCTTTTGCCTTTTCCATGGCTTTTCTTTTTAGCTCAAGGTCGGCAACCATATATTTATGGGTTGTTTCAATACTTGAATGTCCGAGCCAAACGGAGATAGTCGATAGATCCACGTGGGCTTCAAGGAGATTCATTGCCACAGAATGTCGGAAAGAATGAGGTGTTATTTTTTTCTGTTTAAGCGACGGAATAATAGCTGAAGAAAGCTTTGTTAGTTTTTCAATCCTGCCATAAACTCCGGATCTGGTCATAGGTGCTCCATTTTTATTGATAAACAGCTTATCATTACCTGATATATAAAAGTAATCAGCATATTTTCAAATATATTTCGCAGTAGATCTCCATATCGGAACAACACGTTCTTTTCGGCCTTTGCCATATATCTTGATACTTGAATTTCCGGGCGTACTCAGATCCCTGATGTCTGAATACTTTATTGCAAGAAGCTCCGAAACACGTACTCCGGTATTATAGAGCAGAAGCAGCATCAACTTATCTCTCGCTCCGATAGGAGTACTTGTGTCACATTGACTGAGATACACGTCAAACTCTTCCCGGGTTACGAAACACATGACCTTTTTCTCTTGCTTTTGAAACGGCAATGATAGAGTTCTTTTTACTGTATTACTGAATTCCGGCTGTTGTTCAATTACGTATTTAAGAAAGGCCTTTATTGCTGACAAGCGATTATTGACAGTTGAAGATCTGCATGAACGTTCTTCAGTTAGGTAGTTACAAAAGCCTTCAATATATTCTAAATTCATCTGCTCTATGGAAATATCTGATGGATCTATCCGATATTTTGATCTCAGAAATTCAAAGAATAATCTGAATGTATCCCTATATGATGAAATTGTATTTTGGGATACATTTCTCTGCTGCATCAAACGTTTCAGAAAAAATTTTGTAACAAGCTCTGGAATGTAGACTCAGTCAATGTCAACACCTCCAAACTTTTCTTCATATCTTGAGCAAGCATGATTTAATAAGTCCTGAGTTGCTGACAGATACCAGTATGTGTCCTGTATCTTTGAGTGTCCCAGAAAGGTAGATAGAGTATACAGTAATGCATTTGCATCTTGTCCTGTTTCCAACCATTTCAGAATGGTGTTGCAGGCAAAGGTATGACGAAAATCGTAGAGCCGCACATTCGGATATCCCTTTGGCACAGCATAGATGGTGTTCCTGACAGTTTTAAACGCATATGCAAGAGACCGCTCTGTCATCGGTTTTCCGGCGGTAGTCCTGAATAATTGCTCATCAGGATCCATTTTTCCGATAACACGTTCAATCCAATCCTTGTAAATTATGATTTTCTGAATAAAGAAAGATGTTACTGGAAGTAGTCTTTCTTTAGCAAATTTCGTTTTCCTAACTACGATGATCTGCTTTTCAAAGTCTATATCACAAAGTTTAAGATTGACTGGTTCAGACGGACGCATCCCGGTAGACCATAATAACCCTAAAATACATTTTACCGAACGGATTCTGATTCCATCCGGAGAATAAAGAGAATCACAGGCATCCATAAGAGTGATAGCTTCAGATTCCGTGTAAATATATGGTTTGGGTCTGGCATGAACATTTTGAAAGAGCTTGCTCGGAATTACCTCTACTTCGGGATCTAAAGCCGAAATATACTTGGAAAACGGTCTGATCACCTCAAGTTTTCGTCCCATTGTCTTATCGCTTTTTAAACCGGAAACAATCCAGTCAAGAACAATGTCACAAGTCAGACTTCCTGTATATCCAACAGCAAGTGTTTGAGCCACAAAATTTCTGAGTACATATTCTTCATGTACAAGTTTAAATCCGAGACTGTGTTTGTAATTCAGATACTCCTCTACCTGCCGACTGATTTTATTCGAATTCATTTTGCCGCCTCCTTTTCAGGCCATTCACGGCATAATATTCTTAATGATTCAAGACCCACCTTAACATAGTGCATAGAAGAATCTACAGAATCATGTCCCAGAATGTCGGCAGTTAGCTTTATCCCTGCACCGCTGTTATATATATGAGATGCTGCCGTCCTCCGAATAGCATGAGTACCTTTCCACCACCCCGAGACAGAACAACTCTTATACAAATGTCTGATAACGCTTCTTATACTTCCGACAGTGACAGGCGAATGATTTAAACATGGTTTTGTATTGAGGATCAGAGCAGAATAAGAATACTGTGCTCTGTATTTCAGTATATACGATTCAAGTGCTTCCCCTAACTCTCTTGACATAGGGAGTTCACGATATCCTTTATTTTTTGAGTTTCGGATAACAATTGTACCTGTACTCCAGTGTATGTCATTTAATTGGATGGCAGAAATCTCGGAACATCGCAAGCCGAGATCGAGCAACATCAACAGAATTACCCGATTTCGTACTCCGAGTTCCGTATCCGGAAATATATGATTTCGTAGATTCATTTCTTCATTATAGTCAAGCGTTATCAGTATATTATGTCTTTTCCAGTTTGCAGAGGTCATCGGAAGTGAAAAGATAGCCGGATCAACTGTAATTCCATTAAATCTAAGGAAACGGAAGAAATTTCTTAAAGAAGTGATATATCATCCTATGGTTGAGGGTTTCAATCCCCCAAAATAATCAATTATGTATTGTTGGAGAACTGTTACAGTAATTGATGAATAATTATTGAGTTCATGGCCATCAATCGCTTTTAAAAAGGTGCGAATATGTTGACATTCGGCTTTGGAAGCTTCGACAGTCATTTTTTGAAATCAACAGAGTAATGATAAAACTCATTGAGTATGGACATATCTTGTCTGTCATCATTAAACTTCAAAAAACTTTGACCTGTCTTCATCTCAAAATATCTGTTAGCTACGACCTTTGAGATTGCTGTTGATCTGCTGCTGGCGTATGTAGAATACTCTTTCAGACAATTATTTATGTTCTCATAGATCTGAAACGTTTCTGTAAGACTGTCATTGATTTTGAGTGCTTTTAACATTCGACAGTACGATCCGATTGTTGCTGCTGAATAGTGTTTCTTCAGCAAATATTCCGCAAAAGCGGAATCATGTTCACCTACTCTTTCAAATCTTTTCTTTACACTTCACAAGGGTGAAAATCTTGCACTTGTGGGACTTAACGGTGCAGGTAAGACTACAACAGTCAAGCTGATTTGCGGACTTTATGACCCGACCGAGGGTGAAATAATATTGAACGGCGTCAATGTCAAGGAATACAACCGTGAGGAGTATTTCAAGCTGTTTTCGGCAGTATTTCAGGATATTTCACTTATGGCGGTAAGCACTGCAGAAAATATAACGGGTCAGCCTGCGGAGAATACAGATAATGAACTGCTTGTTGATTGTATGAAAAAATCGGGGATTTACGAAAAGGTGATGTCATTACCGCAGAAAGAAAATACACCATTAGTTCGTTCCGTTTATAAGAATTCTGTTGACCTTTCAGGCGGTGAAAAGCAGAAGCTTGCACTTGCAAAGGCTCTCTATAAGGGTGCGCCTATACTGCTTTTAGATGAGCCAACGGTGGCACTTGACGCTATCTCCGAGCAGCAGATGTATATGAATTATCTTGAATTTTCAAAGGCAAGATCAAGCCTGTTTATTTCTCACAGACTTGCATCAACACGTTTCTGTGACAGGATAATTATGATAGAAAACGGCGGTATTGCCGAGTGTGGAACTCATGCAGAGCTTATGAAGCGTGGCGGCAAATATGCAGAGCTATATATGCTTCAGAGCAGTTATTACAATGATGAGGAGATGGTTGTATGACTTTTAAGGAAAAGATAAACATAATAAAGCGAAGTGCAAGGCTTGTTGAAGCCTGCGACAAGGGACGTTTTCGCAGAGCGTTTGTAAGCCTAATTCCCGATGTTATCTCAACCTTTTCGGGAGTGTTTCTTGCCTCTCTTGTAATTGACGGTGTAACGGATGGAAAACCTGTTTCCTATCTCTTTACAGCGGCTGCAATAGTATGCGGAATTGAACTCATTTCACAGCTTATACGCTGTATCAATAACAGCCGTAAGAAGGCACACGACACCACATACAGACAAAATGTTGACGGTGCAATATGGCGTAAGGTACTTAATATGGATTACGCAAAGTTTGAGGACATATCTACCCGAAACAAGCTGGATAACGCAAAAAGCTATTTCCGGTAAGGAGACAGAAGTATATCTTCACTGACATCACATCTTACAGGTATTGTAAATGGTATTCCTACAATGTGTCTGGAAGTTGCGCTTGCAATATTTGCAGCACAGGAGCTGCTCCAATCTGTTGTAATTATTCCAAAAAAGGAAAAAGCAATGGACAGAATGTATACCGATGAAGAAGGTCTGCAGGCAGACAGAGAAAGAACCTTCTGCCGTAATTTCACAGCATATAACTACCGCAACGGCAAAAGCATACGTCTTTACAATGAACAGCAGCTTATTGAGGATAAGCATTGGAAAGCCCATAGCATTATTATGAAAATATACTGTAGATGCTATGCTAATGTAACTAAATGGGATATTGTTATGAATTTCATTGATATTCTTGCTTATCTTATTCTGTATGCTTTTGCTATATTCCGTGCAGTAAACGGTGCTATGACAGCGGGCGAGGTTGTTGCCTTTGTTATGTATTTTACAAGGATCCAGTACGCATTGGAAAATGTGTCGAAGAATTTCAGCAGCCTGCTTACAAAATCACAGATGTGGAAGCAGATTTTCGACTTTCTCGACATCCCCGACGAAAAATACAAGGGAACAATCCCCACAGAAAAACGTGACGATAACGAGTACGAGTTTGAGTTCAAGCACGTTTATTTCAAATATCCCGACAGCGAGGACTATGTGCTGAAGGACATAAATCTGAAATGGCGTATCGGTGAGAAAATGACGCTTGTGGGCAAGAACGGCTGCGGCAAATCCACTCTGGTAAAGCTGCTTTGCAGGCTGTACAATTCCACCGAGGGCGATATACAAAGGCTCACCGTTCATAGTCCTTGACGAACCCACAGATACGCTTGACTCAATATCGGAGTATGACATCTACACCAAATTCAACGGTATAGTCGGAACAAGAACAGCTATCTATATTTCCCACCGTCTGTCCTCCTGCCGCTTTTGTGATGAGATAACCGTTATGGATAACGGAAGTATCGCCGAGCGTGGCTCACACGATGAACTGCTTGGCAATGGCGGCGTTTACAAGGAGCTCTGGACTTCTCAAGCGGAGTATTATAAGGATACTGCCGGGAAGCTGTTTGCGTAACTTAATGTAATATGGTATAACTTATAATCAATACTTATTAGAATAGATATATAGCATATTATTATAAATTGAAAGCAATTAAATAAAATAATCCGAACTCAATGTGAGCTCGGATTATTTTATTTAATTTTATATCCCAAAAAGGTATTTTCTATATAACCATAACTTTCAAGTGAATTTATAGCACCGACAACTAATTCTTCAGGAAATCGTGCGGCCTTATCTTCAGACCATTCTTTAAATTGATTTATAATACCAGGTAAATCAATACATTCATTTTGCTGAATTATAAATAGTGCAGTTCCAGCGCCTTCGACGGCTTCTGTCGTTTCAAAGTGATTTGTATATGTTGCTGCTTGCTTTATAAATGGAATATAAAAATTTAATTTATCCTGTGTAGCCTGACTGATAAGCTTTTGCATAAGTATAGTATATGCTTCTTCTGTAGTGCAGGCACTATGATATTTTTGATATTCTTGAATATTCTTGGATATAACTTCTATTGAATAATCATAAGGTCCATAGTTGGCTTTTTTAAAGTGAAAATACTCAGTTTTAGAAAGAATATTCATAAAATACGCTGTTTTTTGCAAACATATTTTATTAAATTTGTTCTTTGATAAATTGAATTTTATATTCATTAAGATTAAGGCAGATAAAGACAACTGTGGTTCCGAAGTGGCTACAGTAATCTGATTATGGGAAGGCTCATATATATAGATATCAACATTTTTGCTTATATCAGTCAATTTTTTTATTATAATTTCTTTGACTTCGGTCCAAATTAAACCGCCGTTACCGCTTCCAAGCGGCGGAATTGCAATAGAAGAAATATTATTGTTTTTTATTACTTTTATTAGTTCATCCAAACCAGAAGTAATATACTCCATTTTTGATTTTTCCCTCCATTTGTTTTTTGTCGGGAAATTGATAATAAATTTGCTTCCGGTATTGTAACAATGTAATTTTCCTGGGATAAGCTCATTTTTTTTACATTTGCTTACATAATCTTTGTTCATTTCGGGAAACTGTAATTTGAACTGGTACGCAATTCCTTTTTCCATATAGCCTTCACAATTAACAGTATTGACTAATGCATATGCATTAGACTTTAATAGATCTCCTGTAACAAATTTAAACACAGCTTATCCTCCTTTCGTTTTAGAAAAAATTAGGTTTTACATTAATATACGGAGGATTTTCCTTTATTCCGTATTTATCAAGAATATTGTGTACAAATTTTTCGCTGGCTTCATCTTTTACAATTATTGATTGGAATGCAGATATTGGAATAATATTGGGCGATAAGCATTCTGCCATTCTAACTTGACTACGATAACGTTCAGTTATTCCTTCTGGGAAAATATCGGTTTTCTTTAGTTCCATTGTATCCCAATCAATATGAGCTATACCTTTGTTATATGATGAATATATTTGGGGTTGTTCATTCGATGTTGGGTGAATAGGAAGAATAGAGAAATTATTTGCTTTAGCATAGTCTCTATGTATACATAGATATATAAAGGCTTTATCACGATTATGATCTTTAATATAGGTATCATAGTTTGTGTGTATGTGAAAATGAAAAGGAATATAATTCACAAGACCAAGTCTATCACGACCTTCCAATATGTCATGATTTGCTGTATCAACGAAAGGAAGTTCCATCTGAAGCAAACTTCCCCTTGACAATAATCCGTTTTTAACAATTGACTCAAAAAACAGATAGAGTTGTCAGATGATAAAGAAGTTTTCCGTCTCTTATTCTCATTGCGCAATCATCATCCTTTCAATTATATTATATCATAAAATATTATGTATTTCAATAGAATATATTGCTTTATTTGTAGAAATTTGCAATTATGTGCTAGTAAAAAATATAAGAATTATCAATTTTAACTATATTTTTTAACAATAAATTTATGTTAACTTTCTCCATTTTTAATAAAAGTTACAGATGCTTATCATCAATTTCTTTTGTGAACAATATTCATCCCCGACTTTTACACCCCAAAAGGGGCTGTAAAAAAAGTCCCCAAGAAAAAAGGCTGCGATCTTGCCAAAAAG